>Ga0222713_10007592_pt1 | contig 10133 bp, 8 predicted proteins | sample C33_649DmetaG_FD_165061 | JGI IMG/M metagenome (GOLD analysis project Ga0222713, IMG submission 165061) | Estuarine water microbial communities from San Francisco Bay, California, United States - C33_649D | ecosystem: Environmental > Aquatic > Marine > Unclassified | place: USA: California... | reverse complement strand
AGCTCCCTGCAGAGTGCAATCGTGCCCTTACTGAGCTGTGTGATGTTCATGATGGGTCTGACATTGAGTCAGGCAGATTTTTTGCGCATCGTGCGTCAGCCAAAACCCGTCTTCGTCGGCGTGCTGCTGCAATTTCTGCTGATGCCGCTACTCGCCATCACGCTCTCGGCCCTGCTGGATCTGTCGAGCCAACTCACTGCCGGCATGGTACTTGTCGGCAGCTGTGCCGGCGGCACTGCCTCCAATGTGATCTGCTACCTCGCCAGGGGCGATGTCGCACTCTCGATCAGCATGACAGTCTGCTCCACCCTGATTGGCATCGTCGCCACTCCCTTGCTGTGCAGTCTGTATCTTTCGGAGACGGTGGCTGTGGACTCCTGGGGATTATTGATCAGCATTCTGCAGATTGTCTGCGTGCCTGTTTTGCTGGGATCCGCCGCCAACTATTTCTTCAGCTCCGTCACACAACGCATCGAGCCCTGGCTTGCCTTCCTGTCCATGCTGGTGATTCTCAGCATCATCACCATCATCGTTGCACTCAATGCCAGCAGCCTGCTCGAAGTTGGTCTGTTAACACTGCTGGCAGTGATGTTGCACAACCTGTCAGGTCTGGCAGGGGGCTATTTCTGCAGTCGACTGATGGGATTTGATTTGCGGCAGAGCCAGACCATCGCCATTGAGGTTGGCATGCAAAATTCGGGGCTCGGCGTCGCTCTCGCCTTGCAATTTTTCTCAGCCACAGCCGCATTACCCGGCGCCATCTTCAGTGTCTGGCATAATATCAGCGGCTCTCTACTCGCCACTTACTGGGGCAGAAGGCGAGACTCGCTCGAGTATCTTCTGCAAGACTCCGATCGCTCCGATATTTCGCCTAAGTGAACCCGGTTTTATATCAACTGTTAAAAAAGTCGGAAATAAATCATATCCGGTATTGACTTCAATGCGGATGCAATTAAAATGCGCGCATCGAAAACCATTTTCAGCAAACTCTGTAAAAAATTTTAGTGAACACCATGTACACACCAGCCATTCTAGTCAACACGATGGACACAACTATGACCGCAGTCGGTCATCAGTTCTGTTCGCGCGTGCTCAAGAACTGGGAGACCCGCTTGGAGTGAATTTCTGCCTAAAACACGATTAAAAACCGTATTTAAGAAAAGACCTCTAAGTCGAAAAGCCTAGAGGTCTTTTTTTTGCACTGAATTTTTTGTAATGCATGCGGAATTCCGCATGTACCGGGGAACTATTGTGCGTAAAAAATTAATTAGAAATATACGCCTGATCTATGGACTGGCTTTCTTTCACAGTTTCATGGTGATCGTGCCGGTCATTGTGCCCTTCTTCGTGCCGAAGGGACTGAGTCTCGCTGATATTTTTTATCTGCAGGCCGTGTTCGCCACAAGCATCGTGTTGCTGGAGGCACCTTCGGGATATTTCGCGGACATCTTCGGTCGGCGCAACGCGCTGATACTCGGCAGCATCGCGCACGGACTCGCTTATCTGTGCCTGAATTTCGCGAGCGACCTGGCCACGCTTATCGTATTCGAAATAATGGCAGGCGCGGCGGCGAGCTTGCTGTCCGGAGCCGACATTGCCCTGCTGTATGACTCTCAGAAAGCCCTGGAGACGGAGGCCGGTCAATCAAGCGAACACAGCAATGGCATTGCCCATCTCGGCTTCATTCGCAGCAGTGCCGAGGGTCTCGGTGCGCTGGTCGGTGGAGTGCTGGCCCTGTGGTCATTCGAGTTGATGGTGCTGATCCAGTCAATTGCCGCCTGGGTCTGCCTGTTGGCTGCGGTACTCGTAGTCGAACCACCATACAAGGGCGAATCCGGTAGCGTTCAGGGCCGCATCCAGATTGGCGCGATCCTGCGCCATCTGTTCCGTACTGATCCGATACTGCGCCATGTCGTACTGGCGATTCCGCTCTACAGCCTGGCGACGTTTCACGTCGCCTGGTTAATGCAGCCCTACTGGGAGGTGCAGGGCGTTTCGCTGGCGATTTTCGGAGTGCTCTGGTGCACCCAGAGCCTGACTGTCGCCTTGGCGAACAAATTCGGCTTTGAAATCGAGCGACGTTACGGTGCGATCGCGGCGCTGGCTATCATCGGCGTCATACCGATACTCGGCCACTTCGGGATGGCGTGGCTGCAGGGCTGGGCCGGCATTGCCATCGGCTTGCTGCTCTTTATCTGCAGAGGGCTGAACCAGGTCATTCTGGTTAACGCGTTGAACCGGCGTGTGCCCAGCGAGTTTCGGGCGACAGCCAACTCGTTCACGAGTTTCCTGTTCCGCCTGTCGTTCATCATCACCGGACCCCTGGTCGGCTATTTGGCTGAAACCAAGGGGTTGCAGGCGACATTGGTGGCATTGGGTCTGTCGTCGTTCGTGTTACTGATCGTGGTCATGCTGCCACTGATGCAATCGGTGAAATCCATTCAGCAACGCGTCGTCGCCTGACGCATCGTTGCCTGATCCGACCCTCCCCACTAGGGGACAGTCACTCATAAATCCCCCCATGAGTGCTGTCCCCATTTTTTTGCCCCGCGCACCAAGTCGAGCCACCTTCCCTGTCAGAGCCGCGTTATTGGTCTGATCGACCAGTCCCAGGGCACCGACTTAGCGCAACATCAGGAATTCCCACTCCCTGAGACCGCACTAGGTTGGTGCTTTCAGAGGCGTCGTGGTAAAGTTTTCAGGCTTTTCCAATAACCCTTGCCGGACAAATTCGTCCACACCCGTCGCAGCCCCGGATGGGAACCATATCTGTGCAATTTCGCAGTGGTGGCACGGAAAAGCGACTCATAATGAAGCAGGAGAACACTGATGAAATTGATTACCGCCATTGTTAAACCATTCAAATCGGATGCCGTCCGTGAGGCCCTCTCCGAATTAGGCGTTAGCGGGATGACGCTCACTGAAGTTAAAGGGTTCGGGCGCCAGAAAGGACACACCGAACTCTACCGCGGCGCCGAATATGTAATCGACTTTTTGCCCAAGGCAAAACTGGAGATTGCCGTCGCGGACGAACTGACGGAGCAAGTCATCGAAGCCATCTGCAAGGCGGCAAACACCGGACAGATTGGCGATGGCAAGATCTTCGTCAGCAACCTCGAACAAACCATTCGCATCAGAACCGGAGAATCCGGCAACGACGCGCTCTAGGGGAATCCAATTCAATGCGAGCAAAAAAACCAATAACAAAACTTCTTTGGTCTTCACTATTGCTTCTGCTCCTGCCATCAGCTGCACTCGCGCAGGACGCCGGTCTGGACACCGGTAACACCTCCTGGATACTCACTTCGACCGCGCTGGTGCTGTTCATGACCTTGCCCGGTCTGTCCCTGTTTTATGCAGGGCTCGTCCGCACGAAGAATGTACTGTCGGTACTGATGCAGTGTTTCGCCATTGCCGTGGTCATTTCGATACTGTGGTTGCTAGTCGGCTACAGCATTGCTTTTGGTCCGGCTGAATCCGCATTCTGGGGCGGTCTGGGCAAGGCGCTGTTTAATGGCGTGGTTGTCGATTCCCTCTCTGGTGACATCCCCGAGACCGTCTTCGCCTCGTTCCAGATGACCTTCGCGATCATTACCCCGGCGTTGATCGTAGGTGCGTTCGTAGAGCGACTGAAGTTTTCTGCGATGCTGCTCTTCAGCGTATTGTGGACTCTCGTGGTCTATTTCCCGGTGGCGCACTGGGTCTGGGGTGGCGGTTGGCTGATGGAACGCGGCTTGATCGACTTCGCCGGCGGCACTGTTGTGCACGTCACTGCCGGTGTCGGTGCGTTGGTTGTGGCACTCGTGATCGGTCCGCGCAAGGGCTTTCCAGGTGGCAATCTACTACCACATAACATGACCATGAGCTTCACCGGTGCCGCGATGCTCTGGGTGGGCTGGTTCGGTTTCAATGCTGGTAGTGCGCTGGCCGCAAACGGCAGCGCCGGCATGGCGATGTTCGTCACGCATATTTCGGCAGCCACCGGTGCTCTGACCTGGATGGCCATCGAGTGGTTCAAGTTTGGCAAGCCCAGCGGGCTGGGTGCCATCACTGGCATGGTCGCCGGACTCGCGACGATCACACCCGCTTCCGGCTCGGTGGGCCCGGCGGGCGCGCTGGTCGTTGGCTTGTGCGGTGGACTGGTGTGCTACTGGGCCACGACCACGATGAAGCAGAAGCTGAAGATCGACGATTCCCTCGATGTGTTCCCTGTCCATGGTGTAGGCGGTATGGTGGGCACCTTCCTCGCCGGCATCCTGGTCTCAGCCAACCTCGGTATCTTCAGTGGTAATGGATTGGCCGACGGCATGACGATCGGCTCCCAGGTCGGTGTGCAGCTGCTCGGTATCGTCGTCACCGGTATCTATGCGGGCATCCTGACGTTTGGCTTGCTGAAGCTCGTCGGAATCCTGACCTCCGGACTGCGGGTGACTGAAGACGAGGAACAAGTCGGATTGGATATCACCGATCATGATGAGAAAGGCTACGCCATCTGATGCCGCATCGACTCAGAAGTGAATTACCTGAAGTGGATACCAGTCGATGAATAACCCCCGCGGCATCTATTAAGGTAAGGGGAAAATAAACAGAGCCGGGACGGTGACACCGCCCCGGCTTTTTTTTGTCAGGGGTTCATGCGCAGCGTGGTAACGGCAAACACCAGCCGGTTGCCCTCGCTGTCGGTAAAGTAGCTGGCGACCAGTATCGTCGATCGTCCTTCATTGATTACTTCGCCCCGCATACAGAAGCGCGGGCCCATCACCGGGGCGAGGTAGTCGATGCGCATATTCACCGTAGCTGACCACTGAAATTGACTACGATCCTCGAACAGCGTGCGGGCAGTCATGATCGAAATCATGTCAACATAAGTCCCGGTGAAACCCCCAAAGAGCTGGTTGCGGGGATTCAGCAGATGTGCCGGCAGGTGAACATCGACCTCAACCAGCCCTCGTTCCTCCCGCAATATCCGCCACTGGCTGGATTCCACCAGATCGCCGGCATTGTGTCCGGGCTTGAGAAAAGGGGGTCGCGTATCTGGACCTGGCTTTGCACTCATGACATCTCCTGTGGGTGCGGGTTTTCCGGGAAGCCGCTCGAAAGGGCCAGAGAATGCAGGAATTCCCGGTGCTGGTCAAATCTTGCCAGGCTCCCCTATACTGTCCGTCTGACCCCACCAAACATCCAACAAAAACAAGGAGTCCAGCATGCTAGCACTGCGCTTTACCTTCACCATTCTGCGCCCGCTACTCACCCTGTGTGTCCTGCTCGCCACGACCAGTCTGGCCTTCGCCGATGGCCTGCCCATGGCGAGCCCGGAGAGCGTCGGAGTCTCTTCGGAACGTCTCGAACGTTTGCCTGCGACGATGCAGCGTTATATCGACGCTAATCTGCTGGCAGGCACCGTGTCTCTGGTGGCCCGCAATGGCAAGGTTATCCAGTTGGAATCCCGGGGCTGGAAGAACAAGGAAACCGGCGAGCCCATGACCGCCGACTCGATCTTTGTGATTATGTCCATGACGAAGCCCATAGTCTCCACAGCCTTGATGATGCTCTATGAAGAAGGCCGTTTTCTGCTGACCGACCCGATCTCGAATTGGATACCTGAACTGGCTGCCAAAGAAGTCATCGTGAAAGATGCCAGCGGCTCCCATCGGGTTCCTGCGGTGCGTCCGATTACGGTGCGTCATATCTTGTCGCATACCAGCGGACTCGATCCCGATCGCGAAGACCTTACTGCCGCCGAGATCGAACTGTTGGGCCGCGAAGAGACCCTGGAAGCCACCCTCGTCAAGCGTGCTCCCTTGCCCCTGGCGTTTCAGCCTGGTGACAGCTGGCAATACGGCAGTTCTACCGATTATGTGGCCTTGTTGGTCGAGCGCATTTCCGGACAGCCACTCGTCGAATTCCTGCAGGAACGCATCTTCGACCCGCTGCAGATGCATGACACGTTCTATAACGTCCCTCGTGACAAGATCAATCGGGTAGCTGCCGTCTACAGTCCGACCGGCCCCGGCAAGACCATCGAATTGTCACGCACACCCGAATATCGCGAAACGAGCTACTTCGGCGGTGTCGCCGGTCTCTCCTCCACCATTTCAGACTACTGGCGCTTCAGCCAGATGCTGTTAAACGGTGGCGAGCTTGACGGTGTGCGAATCCTCAGCCCCAAGACCCTGAATCTCATGATCTCTAACCACACAGGAGATCTCGATGTCTACGTGCGAGGCCCTGGCTACGGCTTCGGCCTTGGCTTCGGCATTCTCACCGATGTCGGCAAGGCGCGGGATCCGGCTACGCCCGGGACTTTTACTTGGGGTGGAGCCTGGGGCACGATTTTCTGGGTAGATCCAGTGGAGAACATGCTTGCGATCATGATGACCCAGATCACGAATTACAGCCATATCAATGCGCGTCAGGACATCACGGTTACGGCGATGCAGTCGATCATCGACAGTTACAGCAACAAGCCCTACGCCGTGAGTCCCTATCACATCCTGAAATAAGCTTTGCTGCACGCAGGAGGCAATCTGCTGCCTCCTGCGTGCTACGCTCCCGCCCGCCTCCACCTTTCCCCTCTTCGCGCCTGCCTGCTCGCGGCAAGCGGGCGGGTTTTGTTACGCTGGATCAAGATTGAGGGGGCGCAGCCCGGTCTATGCTGAGCGTGTGTCCTCATCTGCCGACGGAGGCTGGACCATGCCTAAAGTCTTCATTGCACTTGCAATCGCGCTATTGCTGACTGCCTGCACGCAGAGCGGTTCGCAAATCGGCACTGCACCGAGACTCTGTTGTCCGGGAGACTATGCCCGCTACCACACCTACAGGGTTGAAACCGAAAACATGCCCGGATTTCTGCAGCGATATGTCGTCGACACCTTCGATACCGTATTCATGCAAAAGGGCTTGCGGCGGGATGCTGGCGGCCAGGACCTCCACGTCCTGCTGCGCTACAACCATATCAACCTGAATCCGGAACAGCAGAGCATCGATCCGCTCGTGCGCATTGAGGCGCTCACTGTCGAACTGAATTATGTCGCCGAGATCGAAATCGAGATTTCTGAAGCGCAGACCCGCAAAGTGGTGTGGGCAGGCACTATCAGTCGCATCCATCGCGTGAGCCCTGGCGAGTACATGCATGAAGAGCGCGCCCGGCCCGAATTTCTCCAGGCGTTCACGACGGTGCTGGAATCCTGGCCATCACATTGAGTATGGGTATATCCGCGCATGACTGACAGAATGCAGGCATGAAAAAGGGGACCGAAGTCCCCTGTTTCATTGCTGTTCCTACTCAGCGCGCATCCAGCAATTGATAGATGCGACGAATCGCTCGCGGATCTACACCGGGTTCGCGAATCTGCGTGAAATTGGCAGAATGATTCGTCATGTCGATCTGCTCAGACGCCTGCTCGACACTGACTCCACGATCATGCATCGCAACAGTCTTCGTCCAGAGATCGCGCAAATACGCCTGAAAGTTGCTGATCGGATCACGTGAGTGCATCACAGGCCCATGTCCCGGCAACCAGGTTTCGAAGTCCAGTGTCTTCAGGCCCTCCAGAGTAACCGGCCATTCGTCGACGAAGGCGTCTCCCATATAAGACAGGCTCGGCAGCATCATGTCTCCGGTAAAGACTACCTTCTCCTTGGGCAGGAAGATCACGACATCTCCCCCGGTATGTGCGCGTCCGAAATGCAATAGCTGGATTTCGCGGCTGCCATTGGCAACGACCTGAAACAGGGTCATCTTGCGGTCGAGAGTAATATTGGGAGGCGTCGGGCGTATCTCCTGAATCGCATTCATGTAATCGCGCTGTACCCGTGCGTTCTCCTGCAACTCAGCCTTGCGCGCCGGATCAGTCTCGGCGGCAGCTCGCTGCTCGAGCCGCTCTACAGTTGCCGGCACGCCGTCGGAAAAGCTGTGAAAGGTCGCTTCGTCCAGTACGTTACTGCCGTCTGCACCGCTCAGTTTCATGCGCGTATATTCGTGCCCGATGATCTCTACACCCGGCGGAAAGGATTGATTGCCGTGCGCATGGTCGAAATGATAGTGACTGTTGACCAGATAGCGTACCGGCTTGTCAGTAAGCACGGACAGCGAGTCTAACAAGGCTCTGGAGGCGGCCGGGGTCACATGCGAATCAACCACCAGCGTATCGAATTCGCCGACCAGCACGAGCGCGTTACTCATTGTGTACACCGAGCCACTGCCAGTGGCAAACCAGACGCCGTCAGCGACCTCGACGAAGCGGTGCGAGGCGGATTCAACGACACGTTCCTGGGCCAGAACTAAACCAGGGAGCAGTGCGCATGCGCCTGACATCAGAAACACAGAGCCAAGGGTTTTTACGAGATTCTTCATATTTTTTCCTGCTAGTGCGTTGTCGTTATTATTGAGTGGAATCCGGTTGGCGACCGCGTCCGTTACTGCGGCGCCGACAGGTAGCGTGCCATGTACTGCATGGCATCCCCTATCGACCCGCCCCAGGCCGCAAAATTATGGTCGCCATCGAAGATACGCAGTTCGGTGAACTCCGGTTGAAACTTGCGCAGCGCCATGTAGAACACGGTGGCGTGGTAAGCGATATCAAAGCGATCATGGTCACCAGTGTTAATGTAGAACGGCACTACGATGCCCTTCTCGCGATAGCTATCGACAAAAGATACCCAGTTATTGCGTCTCCACAGCGCCTCATCGAACTTGCCATCGGTGAGAAAGGTGTCCTGCTGCGTCGCCGAGGAATCTGCTGGCGGCACCGTTGCATACACTGCCGGGCTCAACGGCGCGGCGGCGGCGAACATTTCCGGATACTGCAGGGCTATATTGGCAGTCCCGAAACCACCCGCGGAGTAGCCAGCGATTGCGCGTCCATCGCGTTGGGCGAGGGTTCGATAATGGCTGTCAACATAAGGCACCAGATCCCTGATGAAAGCCGTCAGCGCCTTCTCTTCGGCGCCGTCAGCCCACCAGAATTTCGGATCGGCCGGCACCACAATCAACTGTGCCGGAATTTTGCCGGCGGCGATCAGCGCATCCGCTGTCTCGGCGATATGGCCGTTGCGCACCCAACTTTCTTCCGTACCCAGATTGCCGTGCAGCAGGTAAGTAACCGGATAGCGCAGGCCAGAACTTGCGTAACCTTCGGGCAGATAGATATTGAAGACATATTCCCGGTGCAGAGTGGCCGAGGGGAATCCCTGATGCACCACCTCGCTCGCCAGCAGCGGGGTAGCAAAAAGCAGACTCAGACCGAATGCGAGTGAAGTCAGTAACCTATTCATGGATTCCATCGTCAAAGGCTTATGAAGTGCAGCACAACGGCCGCGAGTGAGGGCACAGTAACCCATCAGTTTGAGGCTGTAAAGCAAGTGACAGCAGTGGTGAAAATGGCTAAATGTAGTAGTGAATCCCGCCAAATCCACCGCCCGGCTATCCGGCAATAGATCCGTAAGTGATTGATAATATTTAGCTTATGGAAACTGGCAAGGTAATTGCTCCCTGTCACTACAAACACAGACCAGGCGCAGCAAAGCGACCCGGTTGTGGGTACAAGCCGATCCGTGACGATCAACCAGCAAGGGGAAAACAACATGCGAGTCTTTAATCACAACATCCGTCTGACGGCAGCCACTCTGCTCGCGCTTTGCCTCAGCAGCTATCTGTATTCAGCCTCGGCACACGCCGATGACCTGCGCGATATTTCCAAGGTCAATGGCGGCATTCGTGTCGACGCCAACGATACTGTTGGCAATGTCTCCTCGGTTAATGGAGGCATCGACATCCGTCGTGGCGCCTCTGCCTACGATGTCGAAACCGTCAATGGCGGCATCGACATCGAAGATGATGTCGAAATCACCCGCGCCGAAACTGTAAACGGTGGGATTCGACTGGGACGATCGGTGAAAGTGAATGGATCCCTGGAATCGGTCAATGGCGGTATCAGCAGTGAAGACGGTAGCGTCATCGAGCGGGGCATCAGCACGGTGAACGGTAAGATCCGGCTTAAGGACACGTTTGTCGGCGAAGACATCGAAACCAGCAACGGCGATATCGAGCTGCGAAACGGGACCGTGATCGAAGGCGATGTCATCGTTAAGCGCAACCACAACTGGTTCAATCGCTTCTTCTCCTTCAATCG
>Ga0222713_10007587_pt1 | contig 10138 bp, 6 predicted proteins | sample C33_649DmetaG_FD_165061 | JGI IMG/M metagenome (GOLD analysis project Ga0222713, IMG submission 165061) | Estuarine water microbial communities from San Francisco Bay, California, United States - C33_649D | ecosystem: Environmental > Aquatic > Marine > Unclassified | place: USA: California... | reverse complement strand
AATTCCGCTGTGGCAGTAGCCTCAGCAGCCGGATCAGCCAAAGCCACTTCCCCAAAGCGGATAGTTACCCCGCTTTCTATGGGTGGATCCCAATAAGACAACCCAAAGAAAAACAACATCCAAACCATCAATGCCATGAGCAATACGGTTAAGGAAAAGGATTTTCTTTGATGTGGGGTTTGAAGTACAGTCATTACTGGGGTCTTACCGCCAAGATCACTTTGTATTTGTTGCGTTGGGCTAGGTCCATCACATAAACCGCTTCTTTTATGGCGACTGATTCCTCTGCACGCAATAAAATAGTGGGGTCGCTTTGCCCCTCTAGCGCTGCGGCTAGTACAGTCGGCAAAGACTCTTTGGCTACTGCCTCTTGGTTCACATAAAACATCAATGATCCATCGATACTTACCGTTACCGACTGGGTATTGGTAGACTGCCCCTTAGCTTTTGGCAACAGTAGGTCGAGTGCGTTGGGCGCATTGGCCGTAAGCATAAAAAAGATCAAGAGCAAGAAAACAATATCCGTCATCGAGGACATGCTAAACTCTGGATTGACCTTATTTCTTCCTTGTAATTTCATGGGGCTCCTTAAGCGGGTTCATTCAAGAGGTCCAAGAAATCAACAGCATGGGCCTGCATTTGGTGTACCACTTTACTGGTAATATTAACTAAATGATTGTAGGCCGTATAGGCAATAATTCCCACCACCAAACCACCAACAGTAGTTGTCATAGCTGTATATATCCCTGAGGCCAGCATACCCATCTCCGCTTGACCTCCACTGGAGGCCATTTCGTGGAAGGCCAATATCATCCCGACAACAGTCCCCAAAAATCCAAGCATGGGCGCTGCACCTGAAACCGTAGCCAATACGCTTACGTTGCGCTCTAACTTGTACACCTCCAAAGTACCCGCATTTTCTATAGCCGCATTAATGTCGTCTAAGGGCTTACCAATACGCGAAATTCCTTTCTCAATCAATCGAGCTACTGGTGCGTCTGTCTTGGCGCACAAACTCATGGCCGCTTCCACTTTGTGGTTGGAGATGTGGTCTTTGATTTGGTTCATAAAATTATCGTCAATTTTAGAAGCTGCTTTGATCGCAAAATAGCGCTCAAAATACAGGTACAGGGTGACGAATAACAAGACGAATAAAATACCCAATATCACACTACTGGCTGCTCCTCCGTTGAGAATCAGGTCCATAATGGAAAGGCTTTTGGCGACAGGGGTTTCCACCACAGGTGCAGGTACTTCAGTTTGTAGGAACATAGAGATCAATGATTAAGCAGCGTTTAAAAACAAGTCGCGCATTAGTATAAACACCAATGCACCAGCCAAGAACCCAATAAGAGCTAGACCAGCAATTTTTTTGAGGTACCAGAAGAAATCGATTTTTTCCATACCCATAGCCACTACGCCCGCAGCAGAACCGATGATCAACATACTTCCGCCCGTACCGGCAGCGTAGGCGATAAAGTGCCAAATAGGGTTGTCCAGTCCTTCTGAGAACATCCCAATACTGGCCGCCACTAAAGGCACATTGTCAATGACCGCTGAACCTACTCCCAAAAGCAACACCACAATGTCAAGATTTGGGATAGAAGTGTTGAGCGCTTCGGCAAAATGAAAGAGCATACCCAAAGATTCCAGGGCAGCCACCGCCATCAAAATCCCCAAGAAAAATAAGATACTAGGCAACTCAATACGCGATAACGCTCTGTGCACAGGACTGTGGTGCGAGGTAGTATCGTGAAGCGCTTCATCCACACCGGTTAAACTAAACTTGGCGGAAGAATAAATCTCGGCAAAAGTAGCCACAACTGCGAGCGACAACATCATCCCCACATAAGGAGGCAAATGAGTCACTGTTTTGAAAAACGGCACAAAAATAATTGATCCTAATCCTAGGTAAAGCATTTTGGCACCATGTCTGTTCACGCGCTCTTCCTTGATCTCTTGATCGATAGATCCGCTAAAGGCTTTAAATCTGCTGGCAATCAAAACCGGCACGGCCATACAGGCAATAGATGGCAATAAAACGTGGGCGACCAAACTTCCCGCAGACACCTTATTGGCAATCCAGAGCATCGTGGTGGTCACATCCCCAATCGGAGACCAAGCGCCCCCTGCATTTGCAGCGATAACAATCATACCAGCAAACCAGAGTCTAGTTTCGCGATCGCTGATCACTTTTTGTAAAATAGTGATCAAAACGATGGTCGCTGTTAAGTTGTCAATAATAGCTGAAAGTACAAAAGCCAAAAGAGAAAACAGCCACAAAAGGCTGCGTTTGGACTTAACTTTTATAAAGCCTTTGATGGTTTGAAAACCGTTGAAGTTATCAATGATCTCAACAATGGTCATAGCACCGATCAAAAACACCAAAATCTCCGCTGTTTTTCCTAGATGGTGCAATAAAATCTCTTCAATATGCGTTGGAATCAGCTCCTTTAAAGCGGTATCCACGTTGAAAACATCCATATGGGTCAAGGCGATTAAGGCCCATAAAATGGCCATCATCCCTAACGCTGGTATGAGTTTATCAATTTTGAGGTTGTGTTCTAGGGCGATTCCTAAATACCCTAAAACGAACACTATTAGAATAATTGTCTCCATAAAATGTTTTCTGTTTTTTGGTCTACGGGTTTAGTAGACGCAAACAAATATAAAAAAACTGAGGGCATGCCCAAGGAAATCTTTCAAGCCTGGAGAAAAAAGACCAAATCGGGTAAACCTAAATTTTTGTACCTTCAAAAAAAGCATTTACATGGAATATTTTCTGACTCCCGAACAGCAAATGATTCGCGAAAGCGCTCGCGAATACGCGCAGCAACACTTGTTACCCGGCGTTATAGAGAGAGATTTACACGGTCTCTGGCCCAAAGAACAAATCGCCCAAATGGGTGAATTAGGATTTATGGGTATGATGGTTGATCCCAAGTGGGGCGGAAGTGGATTAGATTCTATGAGTTACGTTCTGGCGATGGAAGAAATTTCAAAGATTGATGCCTCTGCCTCGGTCATCATGTCCGTCAATAACTCTTTGGTTTGTTGGGGACTAGAAAAATTTGGCTCTGAGGCACAAAAAGAAAAATATCTGCCCGGGTTGGCCACCGGGAAGCTTTTAGGTGCTTTCTGTCTTTCAGAGCCAGAAGCAGGGAGTGATGCCTCTTCTCAAAAAACAAAAGCCGAAGACAAGGGCGATCACTATCTAGTCAATGGGACAAAAAACTGGATCACCAACGGGGGACATGCCGATGTGTATCTAGTGATGGCCCAAACCGACGCCTCGTTGAAATCAAAAGGCATTAACGCACTTATCATTGAAAAGGGAGCCCCCGGATTTGACCTAGGTCCTAAAGAACAAAAAATGGGAATCCGCAGCAGTGACACCCATACCCTTCAATTTTCAGATGTGCGCGTGCCGAAAGAAAATCGGATAGGCGACGAAGGATTTGGCTTTGCATTTGCCATGAAGACACTGGCCGGAGGTAGACTGGGGATTGCTGCTCAAGCACTGGGCCTGGCACAAGGCGCCTATGAGCGATCGGTGGATTACGCCAAACAGAGAAAAACATTTGGTCAACTTATCGGCAGTCATCAAGCAATCGCCTTCAAACTCGCTAATATGGCTACGGACATAGAGGCGGCACGTCTATTGGTCTATAAAGCTGCCCAACTCAAGGATCGTGGCGCCTCCATAGATAGAGCAAGTGCCATGGCCAAATACTGGGCTTCAAAAGCGGCTATGGAGGTAACTACGGAAGCTGTTCAACTACATGGAGGAAATGGATATGTGGTGGAGTACCATGTTGAACGCATGATGCGCGATGCAAAAATCACACAAATTTACGAGGGAACCACAGAAATACAACAGATGATCATCGCTCGAGGGCTCGGTCTTTAAACGACGTTACTCCCGTTTTAAGTGTTTCATTGAAGGATTGATATTTTTATTCCCTTCAAAATACAAGTTTTACATTTTTGACATAGCTTGAGCCAAAACCATGTATTTTATGGCATAAACAAACGCTAAACCTTAAGATTCTTTAGCGTTTTGCGTAATTTTGCTCAAATTATTCAATTTATGCCTCTAGTACAACAGGGATTATACCATCCAGAATACGAGCACGACAATTGCGGTGCTGGATTTATCTGCAGCCTCGAAGGAAAAAAATCAAACGACATCATCCACAAAGCTCTGGAGATTCTAGAAAAACTAGAACACCGAGGAGCCGTGAGTGCTGATGGAAAAACTGGTGACGGTGCAGGCATATTGATCGACATACCTCACCAATTTTTTGCAGACGTATGCCCATTTGCACTGCCCGAACCGGGTCAATACGCGGTGGCCAATGTTTTTCTACCCCAAAAAGAAAACCAGAGATCCTTTTGTATTGAAGTGGTGGAAAAACACCTCAAAGGCCAAGGCTTACATCTTTTAGGCTGGAGAAATGTACCTGTCAACAGATCCGTACCCGGAAGAATAGCCGCTGAAACAGAGCCCTTTATCCAACAGCTGTTTGTGGGCAAAGCCGATGAAAACCAATCTATCAGCTCATTTAACCTGCAACTGTATATCGCCCGCAAAAAAGCAGAACACGAAATCATCAACTCAAAATTGTCTCAACTAGGGTTTTTCTACATACCCAGTTTATCGACAAAAATCATCATTTTCAAAGGCTTGCTGATGCCTGAAGATATCAGCTTGTACTACAAAGACCTGCAAGACTCCAGAGTAGTCACCCGACTTGCGCTGGTTCACCAGCGTTTCTCAACCAATACCTTTCCGACTTGGGATTTGGCCCAGCCGTTTAGGTACATGTGCCACAATGGAGAAATCAATACGTTGAGGGGTAACCTAGCTCGCATGCGGTCCCGAGAAGAATTGATGAAAAGTGACTTATTCGGTCCAGACATCAAGGCGATTCTCCCCATTGTACTTCCAGGCAAATCAGATTCTGCCTCGATGGACATGGTCGTTGAACTCTTGTTAATGACTGGCCGTTCCCTTCCCGAAGTCATGATGATTTTGGTGCCTGAGGCTTGGGAAAAGAACGATCAAATGTCCTCAACCAAAAGAGCCTTCTACGAATTCCACTCTTGTATGATGGAGCCCTGGGATGGTCCAGCCTCCATTCCGTTTACCGACGGTAACTATATCGGAGCTGTATTGGACAGAAACGGATTACGCCCATCGCGTTACAGCGTGACCAAAGATGGATATGTGATTATGTCCTCTGAAACAGGCGTGGTGGATATTGCCCCGGAAAATGTAGCTATGCACGGTAGACTAGAACCTGGAAAAATGTTCCTAGTCAATATGGAAGAGGGCCGTATTGTCAATGACGAGGAGATTAAAGAATCTATAGCCCAGAAACATCCGTACAGCCAATGGGTGGCCGAAAACCTGGTGCACTTGCGCGATATTCCGTACAACGACTGCCCCTTATTTATCGGCGAATCCTCTCTGGAAAAAAGAAAATCCGTGTTTGGATATACCCTAGAGGACATCAACTCCATTCTGGGTCCTATGGGAAAAAGCGGATATGAGCCGATTGGCTCCATGGGTACAGACACCCCAATAGCCGTCTTGTCTGATCGCCCACAACTGCTGTACAACTACTTTAAGCAGTTATTTGCCCAGGTGACTAATCCGCCATTGGACGGAATTCGCGAGGAAATGATCACCGACATCTCGCTCACCCTAGGCAGCGATTTTAACCTTTTTGAAGTAGACCCGGCGCATTGTAGAAAATTAAAAATTCAAAACCCTGTCATCTCCAAAGAAGATTTAGATAAGATCAAGAATTACGGAGAGCGCCCGCATTTTCAAGTGGCCAACCTCTCTATGCGTTACCCTATAGCCCAAGGACACAATGGATTAGAAAACGCCTTGGCCCAGTTGCTCGAAGATGCGGAAAAAGCCGTTGACAACGGACAAAACATCATTATACTGTCAGATCGATACACCAATGCGGAGTATGCGCCCATCCCAGCCTTACTGGCTACATCTTATGTGAACTCAGGATTACAGGTGCGCGGTAAAAGATCTCAGCTCAGTTTAATTGTAGAGTCAGCGGAGCCCAGAGAAGTGCACCACTTTGCCCTATTGTTCGGATACGGAGCCAGTGCGATCAACCCCTACTTAGTGAATGAAATCATCGCTGAACAGATTGAAAACGGAGAACTTACCGGAATCACCTTTGAAGCGGCTGTTGAAAACTACAACAAAGCTGTAGGCAAAGGCATCCTTAAAGTGATGAATAAAATTGGCATTTCTACCCTAAACTCATACCGAGGTTCACAACTCTTTGAGTGTATTGGATTAAACACCAAAACGGTAGATACTTATTTCCCGAGAACTACCACCAGAATTCAGGGGATTGGATTGTATGAAATCGAAAAAGAGATCGCCAAAAGACATCAAAATGCCTTTGGTACAAAAGAAATTTCGGCGTCTTTAGATTTGGAAATTGGTGGAGAATATCGATGGAGGCGAGATGGTGAAAAACACCAATTTAATCCGATTACCGTGGCTAAACTGCAAAAAGCAGTCCGCAACAATGAACCAAATACCTATAAGGAATATGCTCAACTGATCAACGAACAGTCCAAACACCTAATGACTATTCGCGGTTTGTTTGAATTCTCCAACTTTGACCCCATCCCTCTTGAAGAAGTAGAGCCTTGGACGGAAATTGTAAAGCGCTTTAAAACGGGTGCTATGTCTTATGGATCCATCAGCAAGGAAGCTCATGAAAATCTGGCCATCGCTATGAACCGAATCGGCGGGAAAAGCAATTCCGGGGAAGGAGGGGAAAATCCAGAGCGATTCTACAAAACACCTGAAGGGGATTGGAAAAACTCTGCGATCAAACAAGTAGCATCAGGAAGATTTGGGGTTACTTCAAACTACCTCACCAATGCAGCTGAGATACAGATCAAAATGGCTCAAGGAGCAAAACCAGGCGAAGGAGGACAACTACCTGGACCAAAAGTAGATCCGGAAATTGCCAAAACCAGGAATTCAACTCCTTATGTGGGCTTAATTTCCCCACCGCCTCACCACGATATCTACTCTATTGAAGACCTTTCCCAATTGATTTACGACCTAAAGTCAGCCAACCGGGAAGCGCGCATCAACGTAAAACTGGTCTCTGAAGTGGGCGTGGGTACGGTAGCTGCTGGAGTAGCTAAGGCCAAGGCAGATGTTGTTTTGATCTCCGGATACGATGGAGGAACAGGCGCATCGCCTTTGACTTCGCTCAAACACGCAGGACTTCCCTGGGAGTTGGGGGTCGCAGAAGCCCAACAAACCTTGGTAATGAATGACTTGCGCAACAGAATTGTTTTGGAGTGCGACGGTCAGCTCAAAACGGGTAGAGATGTCGCTATTGCCTGCTTGCTGGGTGCAGAAGAGTTTGGATTTGCCACAGCACCACTGGTAGCCTCGGGCTGTATCATGATGCGTGTCTGTCACCTCAATACGTGTCCGGTCGGTGTGGCTACTCAAAATCCAGAACTTCGAAAGAAATTTAAAGGACAACCTGAACACGTGGTCAACTTTATGTATTTCGTCGCAGAAGAGCTCAGAGAAATCATGGCGCAACTCGGATTTAGAACCATTAATGAAATGGTGGGCCAAGTGCAAAAATTAGACCGAAAAAAAGTGATTCATCACTACAAAGCAGCAGGGATCGACTTATCGCCTATATTGCACCAAGTCAAGGTGCCTCATGGCACCAAGGTGTACAATACTCAGAAGCAAAAGCATCATATCGAGGAATCTATTGAGTTTTCTATCATAGAAAAAGCACACCCTGCTCTGTACCGAAAAGAGAAAATGTCCTTGGACTTTCCGATTAAAAACACAGATAGAGCCGTTGGCGCCATTATCAGCAATGAGATTTCCAAAAATTATGGAGCTCAAGGATTGCCTGACCATACACTAAAAATTAATTTTACCGGGGCTGCAGGACAGAGTTTCGGTGCATTTGCCACCAAAGGATTAACTATGGTGGTCAATGGCACCACCAACGACTATTTAGGCAAGGGTCTATCGGGTGCCAAACTTATTGTGCGCATACCCGAGGGTTCTACCCTAAGGCCTGACCAGAATGTGATTACAGGTAACGTAGCGCTCTATGGAGCAACTTCTGGGGAGGCGTACATCAATGGCAAGGCAGGTGAACGCTTTTGCGTGCGCAACTCGGGAGCTACCGCAGTAGTCGAGGGTATCGGCGACCACGGCTTGGAATACATGACTGGTGGTGTCGCGGTGATCTTAGGAGCTGTAGGCAGAAATTTCGGTGCGGGTATGAGCGGTGGAATCGCCTATGTATACGATCCAAATAACACCTTTAAGGGATTGTGTAAAGAACCAGGACTGAATTTATGGGATGTCGACCAAGCGGAAGACAAAGTGCAACTAAAGTCGTTGATCGAACAACACTACAATGCCACCCACAGCCCACTAGCTCAAGAAATATTGGAAGCCTGGGAGTATGAACTCCCTAAGTTTATCAAAGTATTTCCCGAGGAATACAGACTGGCTTTGAAAAGAATTGAAGAAGAAACAGCAGCAACACAAGTATAGTTATGGGAAAACCCACTGGATTTATGGAATTTGACCGAGTAGTTGAGTCATACATACCTGTAGAAGAACGCATCAAAAATTACCAAGAATTTACACAGCCCCTACCGGAGTCCGCATTAAAAGACCAAGGAGCGCGTTGTATGAACTGCGGTATCCCCTTTTGCCACAGCGGTTGCCCACTCGGAAATTTAATTCCTGACTTCAATGACGCTGTATACCAAGGAAAATGGGAGAAAGCGGCTAAAATACTTCACGCCACCAACAACTTCCCTGAATTTACCGGCCGTTTATGTCCGGCCCCCTGTGAGGAGGCTTGTGTATTAGGGATCAACGAAAACCCGGTATCCATTGAAAATATAGAAAAAAGCATTGCTGAAACCGCCTGGGCCAAAGGCTGGATTAAACCAGAACCTCCCCAAAGCAGAACGGGAAAAACCGTGGCTGTAGTCGGTTCAGGGCCCGCAGGACTTGCGGCAGCACAACAACTAAACCGAGCTGGCCACCAGGTGACCGTATTTGAACGGGACTCAAAAGCGGGTGGATTGTTGAGGTTTGGTATCCCAGATTTCAAATTGGATAAATCAGTCATCGATCGCAGGATCGAAGTATTGATTGCTGAGGGAATAGAATTCAAAACCAATGTCGAAATAGGAGTAGATATCGATGCCTTAACACTTAAAAGCCAATACGATGCCGTCGTTTTATGCGGTGGTGCAGCAGTAAGAAGAGGGTTAACCATCCCTGGGGCTCAATTAAATGGGGTGATTCAAGCTATGGATTTTCTCAAAGGAAACAACAAGTCGGTCTCAGGTGAACTAAACACCCCGCCTATTTCCGCGAAGGGGAAACACGTTATTGTCATCGGTGGTGGCGATACCGGTTCAGACTGTATTGGAACATCGATACGACACGGCGCTCTTTCGGTTTCCAACTTTGAGATCATGCCACAAGGCACCCCGGAGCGACCTGCCCATCAACCCTGGCCATTCTACCCCATGCGTTTAAAAACCAGCACCTCCCACAAAGAGGGAGCGGAGCGCTTCTTCAGCATTTCCACCAAAGAATTCACCGGTGATGCCCAAGGTAATTTAACGGGGCTAAAAACTGTTCAGGTGGCCTGGGAACAGATCAACGGCAGCATGATACTCAAAGAAGTACCGGGCTCAGAAAAAATATGGAAGGCTGACTTGGTACTTCTCGCTATGGGTTTTACCGGATCGGAAACTAAAGTCGCCGAACAACTGGGCGTTACACTAGATTCCAGGACTAATGTTCAAGCCAGTGAGGAAGATTACAAAACAAATATTTCTGGTGTATTTGCCGCTGGTGATCAGCGCAGAGGCCAATCCCTGATTGTCTGGGCCATATCAGAAGGAAGACAAGCAGCTCATTACGTGGATACGTACCTTATGGGTAGCTCATGCTTACCTCTTAAAGAGGCAGGAGACTTACCCCGGGTATAAATCATCCCCGCACCCCATAAAAAAACCCGTTTGGTAGCTACCAGACGGGTTTTTTTATGGCACATGGGTTGGA
>Ga0222713_10007585_pt1 | contig 10141 bp, 15 predicted proteins | sample C33_649DmetaG_FD_165061 | JGI IMG/M metagenome (GOLD analysis project Ga0222713, IMG submission 165061) | Estuarine water microbial communities from San Francisco Bay, California, United States - C33_649D | ecosystem: Environmental > Aquatic > Marine > Unclassified | place: USA: California... | reverse complement strand
TTAGAGTAGGAGCATTTATCGGAACATTACAAGCTGCTTACACTGACTTCCATTACTTAAGAGATATTTGGAGAAAAACAACTGAAAAAGACGCTTTACTAGGTGTTGGTATGACAGGTATTGGATCTGGTGCTTATACAAAATGTGATTTAAAAGAAGCAGCTGGTATAGCTAAAGAAGAAAACGCTCGTATAGCTGGTTTAATAGGAATTAATAAAGCAGCTCGTGTTACAACAGTTAAACCATCAGGTACAAGTTCATTAGTATTAGGTACTTCATCTGGTATTCACGCTTGGCATAACGATTATTACATCAGACGTATTAGAGTTGGTAAAAACGAAGCTATATATTCTTACTTAGCGATTAATCATCCAGAACTAGTAGAAGACGATTTCTTCAAACCAACAATTCAAGCTGTAATTTCAGTACCACAAGCAGCTCCAGAAGGATCTATCTTAAGAACTGAAGATGTTATGGATATGCTTGAACGTGTTAAGAAATTTAACATAGAATGGGTTAAGAAAGGACACCGTAAAGGAGCAAACACAAACAATGTATCCGCTACTGTATCAATTAAAGAAGATGAATGGGAAAAAGTAGGTAAATGGATGTGGGAAAATAGAGAAACGTTCAACGGTTTATCAGTACTACCATATCATGGAGGAACTTACACACAAGCACCATTTGAAGACATTACTAAAGAACAATTCGAAGAAATGGCGTCACACTTACATAACATTGATTTAAGTAAAATCGTTGAGTTTAGTGACATGACCGCTTTAATGGACCAGGCCGCATGTGCTGGTGGGGCATGTGAAATAGTATAGATTTGGCTAACCGAAATACCTTTATTATATTTAATTATATTAAAGGTTATGACAAGAACGTTCGTAGAGAAACAAATCAAAAAACTAACACCACTCAAATATAACCAGTTTTTCTGGTGGAGAAAATTTAAAGATAAGTCTCCGTTGTCAAACAAAGCTGCTCTGCACGCTAGAATAGATAACGGGGACTTTGATTTTTCTTCCTATTATTGGCAAGCACAATACGCCTTAATTGAAATGGAAGACAAAACATCACACATCAAAGACCCAGAAGTAAGAAGAGAAGCACAATCCATATACATGGAACGTTATAGACGTTTGTTAAAGGATTTTGAAAAAGATGAACCACAACGTCTAGAGACATTTAAGAAGTCAGTAATAAAAATATTTGATATTACTTTAGAAGACTTAGAAAAGAAAATGGAAGAGTTTGATGGGACCCTAAAAGAATTATATATATTCATTAAAACAAATTATCAATTTAAAATAAAGTAATATGAAAAAACAATTTATAACACGTAAAGGTAGTTTTGACTCCGGTCATAGAGTAATGAATGAAAGAATGAAATGCTTTAACATTCATGGTCACACCTATTTATATGAATTAGAATTCGAATTTAATGAAATGGAAGAAATCGGTTATGCAATCGATTTTAAAGAGATTAAACGTGTTGGATGTCAATGGATTGATGATATCTTAGATCATGGTATGTTATTAAACCCACATGATCTTAAATTAATTGAAACAACTAAAGACTATGGTAGTAAATTATGGTTGATGAGTTTAAATGGTTTTGGAGAGTATTGCAACCCATCAGTAGAGAATATTGCTAAGGAGATATTTTTAGCTATGATGGTGTTATTTGCTTCTTATACTAAAACATTACGAATTAGTAAAGTTACAATTTATGAAACACCTAATTGTTCAACTATTTGTTCTAAAGAATCTATTTCAGATGCTGAAGCACAAAATTGGATGTCTGTTAGATATGAAGAAGTAAACAAATATGCTCAAGAAAAAGGTATGTTTGAATATGATGATCGTAAAATAAACTAATATATGAAAGTATCACACGAATTACCTTTATCACTTTTACAGTATAGTAAAACTTGGAACGACTATGAGTATTGTCTTCCACATTTACTAGATCAAAATGAACAATATAGAATACATTTCCAAAAAGCACGTTTAGATAAACGTTTCATTATTATGGATAATGGATTATTTGAAGGTGTAGAACATACAACTGAAGATTTAATTGATAAGATGAATATGATCCATCCAGACATATTTGTAATACCAGATGCTTGGAATGATACTAATACAACATTTAAAAATGCTAAGTATTGGATGAATACACTTAGACCACAATTACCAAAATCAACTGAATTAATGGTTGTATTACAAGGTAAAACAATGGATGATATGTTAAGCATGTACTTAGGATGTTTAGATATGGGTTATCGACATTTTGCATTTAATCATTCATCAGTATTATACAATGATATATTCCCACATACTAATCCACAAGTATCTAAAATGATGGGACGTATATTATTGATTAGTAGAATGTTATCATATAAAGTATTAGATAAAACAGCATATCATCATTTATTAGGATGTTCATTACCACAAGAATTTAAATATTATAAAGGTATGGATTTTATTAAATCAGTAGACACATCAAATCCAATTATTGTAGGTGCTCAAGGTAAACGTTATGAAGATGGAGGATTAATGTTTAAACCATCTGAAAAATTAGAAGTATATTTTGAACAAGACTTGTCTGACCGATTAGAAGATATTAAATTTAATGTACAACAATTTAAAACATATGCAAAATAATATGCTCTCATTATATGATTATTTAGGTAGAGCAGCTGGTAAAAACTTAGGTTTAGAAGTAGCCACATATGCTAGACAACAAAATACTAAAATTGAGACAAGACAAATATCAAATCCAGCATATACAGGTACTGTAAATTTATACACTGAAGATTTTTTATTATCATTTTTTAATAATCCAAATTATAGAAAAATTATTAAAGAAGATGAACAGTGGTATCAAGAAAAAATAAAAACTAAAAAACAATAAAATATGGGTTATATAAGTGTTGACGTCGATATAGACGAAGTATTATGGAATATGCGTGATAAAGAAAAACAACAGTTAGTTGATGATCTTTATGAAGATGGTTTTATTCCTAAAGAATTAAATGGAAAATTAGATCCACCTACACACGCTGCTGAAAGTTTCTTTAATGATGCTTTAGCTAAATTAAGAGATAAATGGAATATGTTATCTGAGGATGAAGAACAAACAATTATTAAAATAGCAAATAGATTCTAATATGAAAAAATACGCAGTACTAAGTCTATCAGGTGGTATGGACTCAAGCTCATTATTACTCCACCTATTAGCAACCGGACATGAAGTTACTTGTTTGAGTTTTGATTACGGTCAAAAACATAAAGTTGAATTAGAACGAGCAAAATCATTAGTTGATTATATCAATTCAGATTGTACAATATCTAGTTTTGTAAGACATCAAATTATTAAATTAGATGGTTTATCTCAATTATTAAATTCATCATTAGTAGAAGGCGGAACTGATGTTCCTGAAGGACACTATGCTGAAGAAAATATGAAAGCAACTGTAGTACCTAATCGCAATAAAATATTTGCGTCAATCATTCAAGCAGTAGCATTATCAATTGCTGAACAAAATAATGCTGAATGTACTATTGCAATGGGAATACATGCAGGTGATCATTCAATTTATCCTGATTGTAGACAAGAATTTAGAGATGCTGACTTTGAAGCATTTAAATTAGGTAATTGGGGTTCTGAAAAAGTAACAATATCAACTCCATTCTTAGAAGTAGATAAATTCGATATCTTAAAACATGGTTTAGAATGTTGTGAACAATTAGGATTGGATTTTGATGAAGTATATAAACGTACTAACACATCTTATAAACCAATCAATATTAATAATACATGGTATTCTGATTATAAATCAGCAGCATCAGTAGAACGTATTGAAGCGTTCATTAAATTAGGTCGTCCTGATCCAGTAGCTTATGCTGATGAAACTGGTCCTGTAACATGGGAAACAGCTAAAGCACATGCTGAACAAATTTTAAATCAATATAATAATAAATAATATGAGCAAAATAAATCCACACAAACTATTAATCAGTAGCGACTTCTACTCAGTACAAGGAGAAGGTATTAGTACAGGTGTTCCGTCTTATTTTATCAGACTAGGTTTATGTAATTTAACTTGTGGTATGTCTAACCGTTTTTTAAAGGCGTTAATTAATGAGAAAGAATTAGCTGATGGTGAGATATTCAAAGGTGATTTAGAACTAGAAGGTAAAGCAACTTGGACTTGTGATAGTACATCTCAATGGGCTTGGAGAGGTGAAGACAAAGACTTCCAATATCTAATTGATAGATGGATGGAACAAGGTATCTATGATGATATCAAAAACGGAACAATTCATTTGATTTGGACTGGTGGTGAACCTACAATTGTAGGACATCAAGAAGCAATTGTTAATTTCTTTAATTATTGGTATGAAAAAGATAATTCAATTACACCATATAATGAAATTGAAACAAATGGTACTGTTGAAATAGGAAACGAATTATTTAATGAATTACATCAAATTAATAGTTCACCTAAATTAACAAACTCAGGTATGACTGAGAAACAACGTATTAAACCAGAAGCGATTAGACGCATTATGGAACATTCTAATTACACATTTAAATTTGTTATATCCAATGAAGAAGACGTACAAGAAATATTCCGTGATTTTATCGTACCATTTAGCATACCTCTTACCAATGTGGTTTGTATGCCAGGACTAGATAGCCAAACTGACTTCCACGAACGCACTCAGTTCGTTTTAGAAATGGCTAAAAAATATAAATTTAGAGGTTTAACTCGTTTACATATCTCAGCTTGGGATAAAACATTAAATGTATAATGTTAGAATTCAAACAACCTATTCCAGTAATAGTAGAAGACAATAAAGAAGGCTACGCTATATATGTAGTTAACTCAGGAGCATTTGAAAATGATGTTTGGTGTGTTGTTTTATGTGATGGAGGGATAGTTAGGCATTATCTAACTGATCAAATAAAAATTCATCACAACGCTACTTTTGGAATTATAAAAAATAAAATATGAACATAGAAATCACAATGGAGAATGTTTACTTAGGAGTATGTTCACTCTTACTTGGTCTTCAAATATATCAACAGATAGTAATACACAAACAGAAAAAAGACATAAACAAATTATGGGACCAAATGTCAACTTTAGCTGCTATGATGGCAATGAAGTTTTTGGAGACCCAAAAAGATCTTAATAAATTAAATGATAAAAATTAGACAAATGGAATTATTAAAAAAATCAAATGGTAGTTTACCTCGTACTGAAGCTGAAGTTAGTCAAATGATTGATAAAGCAGCTGAAGCGTATGGTGAGTTCCTTACAGCAGTAGGATTTGACTATAAAGCAGATCGTCAAACTGAAGATACACCTCGTCGTGTAGCTAAAGCATGGTTAAAAGATTTAATCGTAGGTTCAATTACTGACGAACCAAACATTACAGTATTTCCAAATGATGAAGGTTATAGTGGGTTAGTAGTACAATCAGGTATTCCTATTGTTAGTATGTGCGCTCACCACAACTTAGCATTTACTGGATTTGCAACTGTAGCTTATATACCAGGTGAAAATGTAATTGGTTTAAGTAAATTAAATCGTATTGTAGAATGGTTTAGTCGCCGTCCACAAATGCAAGAGTCATTAACACAACAAATTCATGATTACTTAGCTACTAAAATGGATTGTCCATCTGTAGCAGTTAGTATTGCTTGTAAACATACTTGTTGTTCACACAGAGGTATTAAACACCCATCTGTAATGACTACAAATAAATTTAGTGGTGTGTTTATGGAAAAAGATAACTTAATTCGTGAAGAGTTTTTACACGCAATTGAAGTTAATGGAACTAAAATGAAATAATATGCAACCAAAAGAATCAAAAACAAATTGGCATTTTAAAATTAGTATAGCTAAGTCAATACTTAGGATATTAGCCGCCGCAGCACTAGCAACTGGAAATTTATATATGGCTGGAGCGACATTTATAGTCGCTGAGTTATTTGGTATTATAGAAGAATTATAAAATAAAAATTATGTTAAACGCAGATCAGATTTCACAAGAGAATTTACTTGTATTAGACCATTCAAAAGGTAAAGCCGCACAGGTAGGATATGATATTACACTACAATCAGTACGTAAGATAAGCGGTGCTGAAAAACCAGGTCGTATTTTAAAAAACACAACAGTGTTATGTGATTATAGTCAACCACTAGAGACTACTCATGATGAAGAAAATCATGAAGGATGGTTATTAACACCTGGTGTTTATGATATCACATTTAATGAAGGATGTAGAATACCATCAAATCGTACTGGATTTATTAAACAACGTTCATCATTATATCGTAATGGTGCCATAATTAATTCACCAGTATTCGATCCAGGTTTTCAAACACAAAACATGGGTACATTAATGTATGTGTTTGAGTCAATATTTATTGAAAAGGATGCTCGTGTAGCACAAATTTACTTCCACGAAAGTACATCAGTAACTGAATTATATGATGGACAGTGGCAAAACGATAAACAAAGACAAGCACAATAATATGGAAAACTTTGACCCATCACAACCATCAAAAGGACTAGGAGATACAATAGCTAAAGTAACACATTTCTTTGGTATTGATAAAGTAGCAGATGCTGTTGCTAAATTAGCAGGAGCTGAAGGATGCGGTTGTAGAGAACGTAAAGATATGCTCAATGAGTTATTTCCTTATGATTCTAAAGTTAGAAAGTTTAAAGTATTAAAACAGTTTGGTTGGCGTGATGAAATATATTTTGAAGGTCAAGTAGTTGAAGTTAATAAAGAACACCCGTTATACGCGGGTGTTATAACTTTAGTTAAAGATAGTATGATAGAAGAATTAGAAAAATAAGCGAGATTCAATAGAGTTACATATTTATATTAAACTAAACATAAAATGCCAGTAACTCAACGTTTATACGAAAAATCAATATCAGCTGTAATAGCTCAACCAACACCCCCAGTTACACCAAGTGTTACACCAACAATAAGTGTCACACCAAGTATCTCAGTTACTCCATCAATTACTCCATCAATCACAGTGACTCCATCAATAACTCCAACAATTAGTATTACACCAACACCTAGCACATCACAAGCTAATTGGTACACAGCTAATATATACAACTGTTCAAGAGCTGGAGGAAATCCACATTGTGGTAATTTTACTGGACAAACAACTATATTTAGTTATAGTGCTAGTTTAAGTTTAGGTAGTTATTATGTTTCATCATCATATATTTACCAACCAATTTCAACAATAACATCAGGAAGTAATGTTTCTTATTTTATAAACTATACAGGTAGTTTTACAACATGTGACTTAGCATGTAGTGCTAGTTACGTTTAAAATTAAATATTATTATAAATTAGGCATCCAAATGGATGCCTTTTTTAATCATATATTTATACAAAACATAATATGTCAAAATACAATTTTAAAAGTATTGCTCCTCAATCTCAACGCTCTACACCAGCTGTTGTTAAAGTAGGATCTATTATGTTTATTGAAAACAATGGTTTGCCTAAAGCTACTCCATCTATCACCCCATCAATTAGTATAACACCAACTATAAGTATAACACCAACTATAACCCCTACTATCACACCAAGTATAACACCTACTATCACACCAAGTATAACACCTACTATAACCCCTACTATTACAGTTTCTGTAACCCCAACACCAACATTACCATCCTTAGTTCAACTTATTGATAAGTTATATTATGGAGTTAATAGTTCAGTTGCTTGTTCTAATGTTAGTATAATATCTGATTATGCTTATGTTTATATGCCTATGGGAGCTAACCCATTCCTTACTAATAGACCATGGTACTCAGATAATACATTAACTACCCCATACCCAGATGGATATTATGCGTTACATGATATTTATAATGTTTATGATGGAACTTATGCTCAAATTTCTAATGGGGTTGTAGTTCAATCAGGACTATGTCCATCACCATCACCTACTCCAAGTGTAACAGTCACACCAACAATCACACTTACTCCAACAGTGACACCTACTAGAACACCTTCAATTACTCCAACTGTTACTCCAAGTGTGACTAGAACACCTTCAGTGACTCCAACAGTCACTCCAAGTATAACTAGAACACCAAGTATAACACCAAGTATAACTCCAACTATATCTATTACACCAACAATTACACCTAGTATATCTATTACACCAAGTATAACACCTTCTATAACTCCTTCATCCTCAACAGGAAGTTTAATGTACAATTTATTATCAGCGGCTGGTCAAGCGGCTTATAATGCTACAACTACAAATAACTTTTTCTCTTGCTCATTAGCAGATTATAACGCTGTATTTGCTGGTTTATCAGGAATATCTAAAGTAGGTAATACTGATGTTATATTTGCTACAGGTTTGAATTCAGCTTATGTAGGCACATGTGCTTCTGTATTACCACAAACAGATTCTACAATTTCTGCTAACACATATATAGTTGGTTTTGCCACTAAAATGATCTCAACACCTGCTGGGACTACTATTACACCTTTAATATCTACAACATATAAAGGAACATACACCTCAATAAGTAATTCACCTACAATAGGTGGTACAAATAGAGTTTATTATTTAAGAAAAGAACCAACATTAACAGCATCTACTAGTTATGTAGGACATGTAGCTTCAGCTGGTAATTTTGATCAGACTACAACAACTTATACTAATGCTGGGTTTGATTGTTCATCTCCATATTCAACATGGAGTAGTAGAACAGGAACTATGCCTCATTTCCAAATGTTAGTAACAACAGTTAAACCTTACTAATTAATTTGGTTGACCAAATAATGCTTGTTATATTTAATATATGTATCAAGCACTACACTACGATTATAGAACTAAAACATGTCACCTAAGAGATGATAGAAAAGGATGGGTCTCATTTGAGTATTATCCAACCTATTATAAATTAGATCCTAAAGGTGAATTTGAAACATTAGATGGTAAACGAGTATCACCAACATCAACTTGTGATAAAAACGATCCACTAACGTATTATGAAATAGACATTCCTATGGACACTAGAATACTAGTGGACGCTTATAAGAATGAAGATAAAGCACCTGATTACCACAACACAATATTTCTGGATATTGAGTGTGAAATTGGAGGAGCATTAACAACGGAGTATATTAAGTCAGCTCCAATGAAAATAACATCTATAGCCTTATATGATGTTACACTTAAAAAATATTACTGTTTAATTTTAGATGAGAAAAAACAATTACAGTATGCTCAAGAAGACAATAAAGAAATTATACCATGTGATCGCGAATCCGATTTATTATCGAAATTTGTATCAATTTGGAATGAAACTGATCCTACTATTGTTAGCGGTTGGAATAGTGATTTCTTTGACATGCCTTATCTATATCACCGAATTTGTAAAGTACTTGGTGAACATAAAGCAAAAGAATTATCGCCGTTAGGTATAGTAAGTGTACAAGATTATTTTAATAAGAAAACAGGAGTAAATGACTCGTCTATTAAAATAGCAGGTGTTAACCATCTTGACTATATGTTGCTTCATAAGAAGTACATTATGAAACAAGAATCGTCTTATAAACTAGGTGACATAGGAGAAAAATATGTTAAGTTAGGTAAAATTGAATATGAAGGATCATTAGATAAGTTATTTAGAGAAGATGTAAATAAATTTATTGAGTATAACTTACGTGACGTTGAGATATTAATTGAACTAGATAAAAAATTACAGTTTATAGATTTAACAGTTAATTTATGTCATTTATGTCACACACCATATGAAAACATATATTACTCAACAGCATTAAATGAAGGTGCTATATTGACATATTTAAAACGTAAAGATATAGTTTCACCAAATAAACCAACAACTTACAACCCAGCATTAAAAGAAGGTAATGAAGAATACGCTGGTGGTTATTTAAAAGACCCAGTACCAGGATTGTATGAATGGGTAAGTGACTTAGACTTTACTTCACTATATCCATCTATTATCCGTAATTTAAACATGGGTATTGAAACGTTAATTGGTAGAATACAAAACACTCACAAATATGATAATCATTGGGGTTTAGGTG
>Ga0222713_10007583_pt1 | contig 10142 bp, 11 predicted proteins | sample C33_649DmetaG_FD_165061 | JGI IMG/M metagenome (GOLD analysis project Ga0222713, IMG submission 165061) | Estuarine water microbial communities from San Francisco Bay, California, United States - C33_649D | ecosystem: Environmental > Aquatic > Marine > Unclassified | place: USA: California... | reverse complement strand
TAGTAGTAAAGGTCTTGCTCGAGGGAGTAGGAAGCCTGGCTGCGGGAGGACAAAATCTTCCTAAGCGTGTCTCCGTCGGGGATTTCGTCGGCGTCTGAAATGTGGATAAGGTCAGAGGGAGCCGCCTCAAGGTGGTTCAGGCCGCAGGATATCTGGTTGCGCTGGTACTCCTCGCGCTGCCAAGGGCCTACCTCCGGCGTGTCGTCGACCACGACGTGCACTATGTTTACGCCAGCGAACTTCGCTGCATTCTCTTGGAAGAAAAGACGTTTGCTCTTGCCGGTGAAGGTAACCGTGGACTCCACTATCACGAATGCGTCAACGATTCCAGCGAGCTCTTTCAGCCGCATCTCAAGGAGCCTGACCTCGTTGTAGAACAGGAAGCAGTCTATGATTCTCATGCCTGCACCCTCAACTTGCCGAAAATAGATCCCCCCACCATGATCTCCCTCCGCTCCCTAGTGGACCATGTCGCAGTCCAAGCTGCGAGAAAGGAGTATAGCTCGTCCGCTCCGACATCTGCGAGAGTAGGCATCTCCCGCTCGCGATGCCTTTGGAAGAACCTGTAGGACTCCCCTATAGGCGAGTTGCATAGGATGTAGTCCTCCAAGGGCCACCACCAGGACCTTTCATGGATGATCTTGGAGCATATTCGCCTTGCGTCGGGGATTATGGACTCGCAAGGGTAGATGTAGTGGTCGAGCAGCAGGGTGTCGCAAACGCCGTGAGCCTCCGAGGCGTCGCCATGCACCACCTCAATCTTGGACATCGTATCGGGGTTGTGCCTGCGGTGGAACTCTATCACGTCGGCTGATTTCTCTATGACCGTTATCTTGGTCACCTTGGGGTTGCGTAGCAGCCATTGCTCCCTGACTCCCAGCCCCAGGCCGGTGCATACGCAGTGGCCCTCTGCTATGCGGTATTGAGAGTAGAGCTCAAGCGCCTCCTCGTGGGTGGAAAAGTTGTACGTCATCCACTCGAATCCGCCACAGCTTATGGATGCCGCCTCCCTCCCGGGCAGCGCGTCGACGTTGCAGCAGGGGGGCAAGAACGTCATGTCGCCGATGACGACAGGCTTGTCGCTGAATGTCCTGAGCCATTCTGGGGGCTTGTAGTCGGCGGCCTCTAGGAAAGGGTGCATCAGAGTTCCCCCCACTTCTCGAGCATAATCGCCTTCTGACCATGCGTCATCTCGTTGTGCCTTTCGCCCAGCAGGCCGTGGGACCTAGAAAACTCGTGCCTCACCCTTGCCGCAGGAACAAGCGCGTGCCGCACGCCTTCCCTCTGGAGGGTCTTCGAGTAGTTGCTGTCCTGGCACCAAAAGGAGAACCTCTCGTCAAGGGGCCTGACCCTTTCCAGCATATCCCGGCGAGCGCAGATGCACCACCCGCAGACATGGTGCTCTATCTCGTATCCATCTATGGGGTCTTCTGGAGTGCGTTCGCCGTAGTAGCGCATATGCCAGTTTGGCTCGTAGGGAGAGGCGGATTCCAGTCGGTGAGAAACCATCTGGGCAATCAGGGTGGAGACCGATTCTGGCTCGAAGATCAAATCGTTATTGCACATGAGAGCGTACTCGGCCTCGCCGGCAAGCAAGCCAGCCAGCATGAATCGGTTGTAGTTGAACACGTCCTCGGGAACCAGCGTCTCGCACCCCTCGTACACAAGCCCCAAAGCTCTAGCTTCTTTGTTGCTCTCCACGACAAAAAGATTGAGCCTCATGTCGCCGCATGCGACCCTGAGTGTGTCGAGCGTCGTCTTGGTCAGATCGTGGAATTCGATGTCGGCAGTATTCGTGAGGATTATGGCGTCGACGCTGGCCGGCATCAGAAGTTCTCCTTAATGAAAGCGATCTTGGACGGATGGTCGAACAGCATCTCTGGGAACCCGACCGGCAACTCCTCAAACCCCGACCTCCCGACCTCCATCATCGACTCAACTTTGAGCTTTAGCCGCTGGAAGTTCTTCGTCCCAGCATCATGGTTGTTGTGCGACTGAATCCCCTCGTTCTCGCTAGTCCTGTCCAGAAGCTGAACGTCCGATGCGAAGCTGAGCCAGAAGCTTATTTTTCCGGCCTGGTGCAGCCTCAAGGCCTCAAACTCGAAAAGCAGGTCCTCGCCAAGAAGTTGACCCTCGTCGTAGCGCACGGACTCAGCCAGCCTTCGGCTGTAGTAGACGTGACCGCCGTTGTTGCGGGAGGCCGCCTGTCCCTCCGTGAATATATTGTGCGCCTTGGTCCCGTATGGATATCCCATCTTGACCTCATTCGTCCCCCAGCACAGGGCGTACATGCCTTCCTTGAACTCCATGCCTCCGGAATCGGCGTGAGACACGACTTGGTCGGAAGGCTTTACGATTAGCAGATCCGTCCCCCCGTGCTGCATGATGTGTCTCTCAACCTGCCTAGCGGCAGTGGGGTAAAGAAGGTCGTCCCCGTCAAGCATGACAAGTCCGTCATGCCCGCTCCTCAAGAAGAAGGAGAGGACTTCGTTCTTTCCCTTGGACGGCGTGCCGTTTGACTGCGACACGTGGCAGGGAATTCCCATGATGCCGCACCACTCCGTGAACTCCCCTACGAAAGCCTCGCTCCTCGAGTTGACGACAGGGACAACGGAGAGCCTGTTGTGGTTAAGGTGCAGCTGGCCAAGGCAGGCCCTGACCGCTCGCGTGGCACGCCGCATGTCACGGCTGACGAGAGGGCACATAACTAAGGACTTCATGGCGGATACATACCTTGCACGCTTCCCGTTTTTAGCAGAGAATCAAATGGCCAAAAAAAAGCAGAAAGAGATGGAGCCGATGGGCGAAGAGGCTATCCTGCGCTACGAGATGACGGACATGGAGGCGCAGGCCTTCAGGGTCTTGCTGGTTTGGCTCGACAGGAGCAGGAAGGTATTCCCAGACTGCCGGCACTCGACTCTGGGGAAGGGCGACCCGAGGAAGTCGCTCATGTTCAAGATTTGCTACAAGTTGGTGAGAGAAACTCAGGGAGTCCTTGACCAGTCGGAGTATTCGCTTTACGTGCGGGCGCAGCTGGATGTGCTTAAGCACATCGTCAAGAACTCGGGCAACCCTCTCATAGACCCCAGCTGCTTGGTGGGCGAAAAGGCCTGGCGAAGGTGGAGGCTTTGGAAAAGGCGCTATGACTCAATTTCGATGCGCTCGGAGGACGGTGGCGAGGCCTTGGCGGCCGGCGCCCTCAAGGCTTTGGATGGACTCGAGAAGACCAAAGAGTTTCTGGTGAGGTCGATGGGGCAGCTGGAGCCAGAGAAGTACCAGCAGGCCGCCTTAAACAAGAACCTGTACCGATGGATCAACCAGGGGAAGGTTTCGCCATACTATGTGGCAATGTCGCCATATGTGAGGATGGCAGCCGACAACGGGGAGCTCGCCAAGCTTAACTTCCAGCCCGACCTATACATAGGGTGCGCAACGGATGCCGTTGTGGAGGCTTTCAGGAAAATGTTCCCGCAAGAGGGCGAGCCTCTAAGGCGCGATGATTGGGTTTCCGTAGAGGATGTAGTCGAGGAGGGCGGTCCTGACGTATAGGCCGTTCCTGACCTGCCTTTCATGGTAGTCGGCCCTCGGGTCGTCATCTATGAGCGGACTGATCTCCTTGCCCCTAGGAAGGGGGTGCAAAATGGCCGCTTCGTCCTTGATCAGGTCAACGTTCTTCTCGTCGATGGCGAAGTACCTGATATCCATGTCCCCATCAGTGGCCATTCGTTCGGTCTGGATGCGCGTCATGTAGATGACGTCCATGTCCTTCAGCAAGTCGTTGGCGCACTCAACCTCAACCATCGTGCAGGGTTGCGCCCTGAGGTACTTCTCGGGCAGGCCTAGGTACTCGACAGAGCTGCCGTGGACGATCTTTGCGGGGCAGTAGAAAATCTTGCACCCGTACATGTGTAGCAGCCCTATGAGCGAATGAACCGTCCTGCCATTGGTCATGTCGCCTGACAGCATGACCTTCAGGCCGCCGACCTTCCCCCACTTCTGCCTTATGGTATGCAAGTCAAGTAGCGCCTGCGTGGGGTGCTCACCCGAGCCGCTTCCAGCATTGATGACGGGCACCCGTGAGTACTCGCGAGCAACTTCCGGCCAGTTCGGGTCGGGGTGCCGCATCACGATGGCGTCTGAATACTGGCCCAGGGTGCGAATCGTGTCTTTTATGCTCTCTCCCTTCCTCAAGGAAGAGGAGGTGGAAGCGTCTGCGGCGGTCACGACCCGGCCGCCGAGCCAGTGCATGGCCCTCTCGAAGCTGAACCTAGTCCTCGTGGACGGCTCTGCGAAGAAGCAGCTGATGCACTTGTTGTTCATGGAGCGGCAGTACTGCCATCCGGACTCTATGCTCTTTGTCCAATCGAGAACCGTCTCTATTTGGTCCATCGAGAGGTCGTCTATGGAGAGGAAGTGGCGCATGCGGTAGTTCCTGATAAGGTGTCAGTACTGATTTTGCCTCCGGCGCGTCAGTACTGCAAGAACATTTTCACGACCGTCTCGATGATTTCGTCCTCGTCCGTCTGCACGGAGAAGCGCTCGTCCCACTCGGGGGTCTGTATGTGGTAAAGGTGCTGGCCCATCGGGCTGTCGATGTCGTAGCCCATGCAGCGAAGGAATCCGGATTCGGACTCGAAAAATATGTCTATGTCGAACTGCTCAGCCCTGCCCGTCTTGCCGTTATAGGGGGCTCCCGCCCCTTGCCCCCTGAAGTTGTAGGTGAGCTTGTAATGGTTCTCGTTCTGCCTCCAGAGCGCGACAGGGAACATGATGTAGCTGGGATGCTGCTTCTTGGTGGTGTGCCAGAGCTTGTTGGCAAGGCGCTCGAGGTCTTCGTAACCCTCGGAGGCGGAGTCCAGCCCCGCAGACGATATCTCCTTAATTTTATCGAAAACAATTTCGGCTATGTGGCGCTCGCTTCCTTCCTGCTTGAGGTCGCGAATGGGGTGGACGGCCTTGCAGAGCCATCGCGCAGTCCCTTCCAGATCCATCGCAAGCTTTCTGGTCACCAGCTTGATTGAGCCTAGCGGGGTGATGGTGGTCTTGATCGCCCCCACCATGCTGCCCCATTGGACAGTGTCCTCCCATATCTGCCTGACGTCCACGTTGCCCAGAGGCGGCATGGAAACTAATTCGCTGATTATGAGGTTCGGATCTACGGGCTCGAAAAGTCTGTCGCCCGGCATAGTCTCCGTGCCGCCAAGTATCTGCGAGTCCTCGTCGCCGAAGCCATACTTGGCCATCTCCATCCAGTGCGTGAAAGACAATCTGTTCATACTTCTGTATATAGCTTAGGCGCCTTAAAACCAAGGGTATAAATGATTTCTTTTGATATTTGGATGGAGTACCGTGAAAAGGACTTCACCTTCTACAAGAACCTCATCCTAAACAGGCTGAACCTAGACAGGTCGGAGGGCATGTCCAGCGCTCTCTCGACATTCCAGAAGGGAAACTTGGAGAGTCTTCTGCAAGGGCTGGGGGAGTTCAGGAAGCTGCCGGACGTTGTGCAGAAGGCTGCCTTGGGCAGGGTGGCATCTGGCGACGGAACAGTAGGCGACCTGATCAGAACGCTTGCCAGCGACCCGGGCGACATCACTTCGGGAGGTGACTGATGAGCCGTGAGGCCATGAGGAAATATTACGTCCAAAGGCAGAACGCATTGCGAGCCAAGGATGCGGAGGGCTCGACGACGCCCAAGAGCACTGCCATACCGAACTGTCCTCTGCCGAGGACCCTGAGCAACTCCTGCCTATACCCGGCAGCGACATATGAGTGCGACCCAGCCACGTTGAGGCCATGCTCTCCGGAGTTGGTGAACGGGGCTCTTGTCTCTTACTCCGTCAACTACGAGAGGTTGTGGCGAAGGGGGGAGGAAATTGCGAAGAGCATCCAACCCGGTACGCCTTACAAGTCCTTCGTGAAGAACCAGTTCAACGGATCCTTCAAGTAATCGGGAAAACAGATGGCTAATTGCAACCAATCCGGAACGCCGAGGACAGAGGAAGAGCTGTTGTGTCTCTTTGCGGACAACAACCAAGGCTCCATCTCCGCCCAAGACCTTCGCGACTTTGTCGTGTCGGCGAGGATAGGTCAGGTTTATCCCGGGCCAACTGGGGCGCAGGGCTCCCCAGGGGACGCAGGCGCACAAGGGTTGCAAGGCAGATCCGGAGTGAGCGGGCCGCAAGGCTCGCAGGGGCAGACGGGCGCGCAGGGTTCGCAGGGGCCTTCCGGCGGACCCCAGGGTTTTCAGGGAGAGCAAGGCTACCAAGGTTCGGCTGGAGCCACCGGAGTGCAGGGCGGAACGGGACAGCAGGGCTTTCAGGGACAGCAAGGCGCAACTGGAGGACAAGGTCCCCAAGGCTCCACGGGCTCCCAAGGTTCGCAGGGCTCTGCTGGCACAGGAGCTCAAGGGGCGTCTGGAGCAACGGGAGCTCAAGGCCAGGATGGGTCGCAAGGCTTCCAAGGTGGGCTAGGCCTGCAGGGCTATCAAGGGGCAAGGGGATTCCAAGGCCACCAAGGGCTCTTCGGGCCGCAAGGCTACCAAGGCATTCTTGGGCTGCAGGGGCTGACTGGCAACCAAGGCGCAAGCGGCGCATCAGGAGCCCAAGGACTGCAAGGGCAACAGGGCAACCAAGGTGCGCAAGGCTCTGCCGGAGCAAGCGGCGCGCAGGGTTCGATGGGAGAGCAAGGCAACCAAGGAACATCTGGTCTGCAAGGCAACCAAGGACGTCAAGGCAGCGCCGGTTCAGCGGGGGCGCAAGGATCACAAGGAAACCAAGGGAACCAAGGAAGACAAGGCAATCAAGGAGCAACGGGATCAAGTGGCGCCCAAGGCACCCAAGGAAACCAAGGCAACCAAGGACGTCAAGGAAGCCAGGGCCTACAAGGAGCATTGGGCTCTCAAGGTTTTCAGGGGAACCAAGGAAACCAAGGACGTCAGGGAAACCAAGGAGCCACCGGCGCTCAGGGATCTGCTGGGGCTCAAGGGTTCCAAGGGAACCAAGGCAATCAGGGCTTGCAAGGTTCTACTGGTCTGCAGGGGGCCAGCGGAGCGCAGGGTCCTCAAGGAAACCAAGGCAACCAAGGCAACCAAGGCAGACAGGGTCAAACTGGAGCTGCAGGATCACAAGGTCAGCAAGGAGAGCAGGGAAACCAAGGCAACCAAGGACGCCAAGGCAACCAAGGTTTCCAAGGGGCGACCGGAGCGCAGGGGCCACAAGGAAACCAAGGGAATCAAGGACGCCAAGGCAACCAAGGTTTCCAAGGGGCCACAGGAGCGCAGGGGCCACAAGGAAACCAAGGTAACCAAGGACGTCAAGGGAATCAAGGCTTCCAAGGAGCAACTGGAGCTCAAGGCGAGCAAGGCAACCAAGGCAACCAAGGAAACCAAGGACGCCAAGGCAACCAAGGCTTCCAAGGAGCAACAGGAGCTCAAGGAGAGCAAGGCAACCAAGGGAACCAAGGACGCCAAGGCAACCAAGGATTCCAAGGGGCGACCGGAGCGCAAGGGCCGCAAGGAAACCAAGGCAACCAAGGACGTCAAGGAAACCAAGGATTCCAAGGGGCTACTGGAGCTCAAGGGCCGCAAGGAAACCAAGGCAACCAAGGACGTCAAGGAAACCAAGGATTTCAAGGCGCTACTGGAGCGCAAGGAATACAAGGGAACCAAGGAAATCAGGGAAACCAAGGAAGACAAGGATTTCAAGGTGCTACTGGATCGCAAGGAGAGCAAGGAAACCAAGGAAATCAAGGACGGCAAGGAAACCAAGGATTCCAAGGGGCAACTGGAACTCAAGGATTTCAAGGAAACCAAGGCAATCAAGGAAACCAAGGCCTGCAAGGGAACCAAGGGTCGACGGGTCACCAAGGCTTTCAAGGAAACCAAGGAGCTACAGGAGAGCAAGGATTCCAGGGAAATCAAGGAAATCAAGGATCAACAGGATTCCAAGGGAACCAAGGAAACCAAGGACTTCAAGGGAACCAGGGTAACCAGGGCCTTCAAGGGAACCAAGGGAACCAAGGCCTACAAGGCAACCAGGGAAACCAAGGAAACCAAGGGTTACAGGGAAATCAAGGACGCCAAGGTTTTCAGGGAGATACCGGGATACAAGGAAATCAAGGAAACCAAGGCTTTCAAGGATACCAAGGTGCTGGCTTCCAAGGAAACCAAGGGAACCAAGGCCATCAAGGAAACCAAGGCGAGCAGGGGTATCAGGGCGCTGGCTTCCAAGGAAACCAGGGGAACCAAGGAAGTCAGGGCAACCAAGGCGAACAGGGGTATCAGGGCGCTGGCTTCCAAGGAAACCAAGGGAACCAAGGCCATCAAGGAAACCAAGGTGAGCAGGGGTATCAGGGCGCTGGCTTCCAAGGAAACCAGGGTAACCAAGGACGTCAGGGAAACCAAGGGACAAGAGGATTTCAAGGTTTTGCAGGTCAGGTTGGCAATCAAGGAAATCAAGGATACCAAGGAAATCAAGGGTTCCAAGGGGCTACTGGAAGCGGAGCTCAAGGTAGCCAAGGCGCAACTGGCGCCCAAGGCGCTCAAGGCTCAACGGGAGTTCAAGGCGCACAAGGTCAGATAGGGGCCACGGGGGCGCAAGGTGACGCTGGCTCGCAAGGATTTCAAGGCGAGCAAGGCTACCAAGGATTCCAAGGCGACTTCGGAGCCCAAGGCTCTCAAGGAAACCAAGGCGAGCAGGGCTACCAAGGATTCCAAGGTGATTTCGGGGCGCAAGGCGCTCAAGGCAATCAAGGATACCAAGGCAGACAAGGGCTTCAAGGCACGACTGGAGCACAAGGAGCGCAAGGTAGCGAGGGCGCACAGGGCGACATAGGATCGCAAGGCTACCAGGGCGAGCAAGGCTACCAAGGCGACTTCGGAGCCCAAGGCTCTCAGGGAAACCAAGGCTCTCAAGGAAACCAAGGCGAGCAGGGCTACCAAGGATTCCAAGGTGATTTCGGGGCGCAAGGTTCTCAAGGAAACCAAGGCTATCAGGGAAGGCAAGGTCTTCAGGGCACGACTGGAGCGCAAGGTGGACAAGGCAGTGAGGGCGCACAAGGCGACATAGGATCGCAAGGCTACCAAGGCGAGCAAGGCTACCAAGGCGACTTCGGCGCACAAGGATCTCAAGGAAACCAAGGCTCTCAAGGAAACCAAGGCGAGCAGGGATACCAAGGATACCAGGGCGACTTTGGTGCGCAAGGCGCTCAAGGGAACCAAGGATATCAGGGAAGGCAAGGGCTTCAGGGCACTACTGGAGCGCAAGGGGCGCAAGGTAGCGAGGGTGCACAAGGCGACATAGGATCGCAAGGCTACCAAGGTGAGCAAGGCTACCAAGGCTACCAAGGCTACCAAGGAGACTTCGGCGCACAAGGATCCCAAGGAAACCAAGGATACCAAGGTGACTTTGGCGCGCAAGGCGCTCAAGGAAACCAAGGATACCAAGGCAGGCAAGGGCTTCAGGGTACGACTGGAGCACAAGGCAATCAGGGCGCTCAAGGCAATCAGGGCTTCCAAGGTAATCAAGGATCTCAAGGCAATCAGGGCTCGCAAGGTAACCAGGGCGACAGCGGTGCTGGTGGTGTGCCTTATGAGTTCTCCACGGGGAATGTGCCTTCCGATCCAGGCAACGGCAAGTTCAAGTACAACAGCAGCACAGTAAGTCTTGTTAGCGCGATATACATCGACAATCTTGATCTAAATGGCAACTCGATGACTGGCTGGTACGACAGCATGTCATCCGATGGTTACCTTTATATTTTCGGATCGCAGGAGAGTCCTGCTGGCGACGTCAATGTCTTTCAGCTGACCGGCACTCCGACTGCCCAAACTGGCTACTATTCAATACCTGTCATTTATGTCAGCGGCGATTCTCTACCCACGACGCTCAAAACTTATTTCATGCTTTACTCTCCAGCAGGCCCAGCTGGAGCCCAAGGCAATCAAGGTTACCAAGGCAACCAAGGAGATCTCGGAGCAACCGGAGCGCAAGGCGGCATCGGTTCAACTGGTGCTCAAGGCAACCAAGGAAACGCAGGCTCGACTGGTGCTCAAGGTTCGGCAGGAGCGCAGGGTTCTGCAGGAGCACAAGGTAGTGCTGGCTCGACTGGTGCTCAAGGTTCGGCAGGAGCGCAGGGGTCTG
>Ga0222713_10007582_pt1 | contig 10142 bp, 1 predicted proteins | sample C33_649DmetaG_FD_165061 | JGI IMG/M metagenome (GOLD analysis project Ga0222713, IMG submission 165061) | Estuarine water microbial communities from San Francisco Bay, California, United States - C33_649D | ecosystem: Environmental > Aquatic > Marine > Unclassified | place: USA: California... | reverse complement strand
CACCATCGCACGCGCGACGAGCGATGTGTGGGGACGGAGGAGGCCGAGAGGCAGATCGCGTTGCGTTTTTAAATTACGCCACCAATGTAGGCCAAAAAGGTCAATTTGAAACAAAGTTCCGTAATTTTTGAAACAAAGTTCCGTAATTACGAACGCGGGAGCGCGCAAAAAGTCGAAAAAAATTGGAAACCGTCGATCGGCCTGTCGTTCGACGTCAAAGCATCGAAGGGGTGCGATCGCGATGTTTCCCGCGCGATAGGGGTCCAAGCCGTGCACACGCCGTGGACTGGTGGACGTCGTCGCCGGCGACTTGAGACCGACCGGTGATATGCGTCGACGAGTCGTGACTCATCAGACGAGTCCCATACGAGTCGACCTCGCGCGCGTTTAAACGCCATCCGTCACACAGAGGGCGACGTCGAATCGAATCGAATGTCGTCGCGCGCGCGCGAGGAATTCTACCCCAGCGCGCGCGCGTCGACGTCGAGCGAGTTCGCCAAAGCGTTATCGACGCTGAAATTCGCGCTCGAGGCGAATGGGACGACGAACGCGCGTCGAACGCGAATGGCGAACGTCGCGAACGAACGCGCGAGCGGAGACGACGGGAGCGAACGCGCGAGCGAGCAATCGGCGAGAGAGTGCCGAATAGAGTTTCGGTGCTTGATGGATAAGTATTTTAATCCTTTAATCGGTGCGTGGGAGTGAATGAGGGTGAATGAGGAGGGAGGAGGGGTGATGATGATGATGATGATGGGACGGGTGATTTGAGGATGACTGACGGGTGACGTCGCGCGCGTCGCTCGAACAGCACACGCGAGGGAGAAAGAGATCAACGATTTGTTGGGGATGTTGAAAATAACGTTTAGGAAGGTTCCAAAGGTGTTCGAGCTCGGAGGAGGGTTGAGCGCGGTGCGCGTGTTCGCGCACGCGTTCGCGCTGACGGCGGCGAGCGGAATGAGGTGCGCGGTTTGGGATGGGATTCAAGCGCGCGAAAGACTGACGCGAGAGCGATTTTGCGCCCCAGAGCGGAGTTTCATGAGTCAGTGATTAGCGTGTTGATCGGGTTGATGTCCATCGCGTCCCAGCGCGATCGTGCTGGGATGCATGAGTTGTGTAGTGGTTGCGTGGAGCTCGTGTGCGACGCGAAAAAGATTTTGGAATTATTTCAGGAACGACAGGTCGACGGCGGTCGGGAATACGACGATGGCATTGATGGCATGAGTCTCGATCGCGGGACTGTGGTTTTGTGCTGTTTCGACGCCGCATTAGCGCACGTGAAACGGAACGAGGAAGTACCGAATGGTGGCGCAAAGAATAAGTCAGAGAGCGGCGGCGACGAGAGTTTCGTGAATACTGGATTGATGATTGAAGTGCAAAGTTTGGAATGTTTGATGAATATCACCAACGCAGCGTGTCAGATGCTCGAGTGTGCGCTACGAACGAATCAACAAAACGTCGCACCTTTGACTACGAATGAACTGATATTTGCGTTGGCGCAGTTGCTCGAGATCGGCTCGCACGACGTGCAGCTGGCCGCCGCCGCCGTCTTGCACAAGGTTATTATCGACGTTCCGACGGTTCTTGTGCCGAGCGACACGATTTTAGCTTCCATCGCGAGCGTGTTGACGCGGAGACCGCTCAGAAAAGATGACAAAATCATTCTGCAATTAGTATACACGCTCAGAGATGTAGCCGGAGCTGAGGTGTTGAGAAAGCACGCCGACGTATTGACGACATCTGTTCTGCGTGCTATTGATTTGGCGCGAGATGATTTCATCCGCGGGGTATTATTCGACACTTTACGCATATTTTTGTTGGTGCGCCCGTCGCTAGCTATTCAAGCCGTGACGCTTATACCGCACTCTGTCGCGACGCACGGCACTGACGCGCTCATCGCGTGTCTCGCTTTAGCTTTCTCAAATCCACGAGAGAACGAGGGCGATCGCGTAGAACAACAGAAAAGGTTACGCGCTGACGAAACCAATGTCGAGCATGTGACTTTAGATTTAGACTATAAAGCGCAACAAGAGTGGATTGAAAGTTGCATTTTGACGACGTTGGAATTCTTGGGCGGTCCCGAGTCGATGTCTTCGTCAAAAGACGTGATTGCGAGTCAGCTTCAGCAGGAAGACTCGATGGATTTTGTGGCCTCCATGAGGGACTCTGCACCGAGTGATTATCAGCGTATTGTTGCAATTTCAGTGATTGTACGCTCGATTGCGGCATCAAACGGCTCGGCTCGCGTGCGAAGCATCGCTGCGCAGTCGATATCAGTTTGGCTCAGGTGGATACGCAAGTACAACGGCGAGACACAAGATCCGCCCGATGCGCAGATGTACGCATTGTTAGCTGAAGCGGCGAACACGCTGGTTGACGTGAATGGCGACAATAGAGATGATAAGACGCCACCGTTGCTGAGTACTGAAGATATTCCGGTAGACATATTAACGTGGCCTTGGAGCTCAGTGGCGATGGGTGACCCCGAACAACAAAAAACCGCGGAGCAAATCGAGGGCGCCCGCTTTTCAAAGCTTGCTGCGCTGAAGCTGGCGGTGTCTCTCGCCTCATACGAGCCGCCAGGACGTCAAGCGAGTTCAGAAGCGGCTCGCAGAGTCCTGTCCAAAGCCTTTTTGGATCAGGATGCAGGAGTTCGCTCCGCCGCGGCTATCGCGGTACCCTTCGTTCACGTTCTTGCTTCCACGCCGCCATCGGGTCATGGAGCGCTTAACGCTCTGAGTGCTCTTCAACACGCGACCGAAGTATCTGTGCGAATCGCTTTTGCGACATCGCTGGGAGGTCTTGCGGCTGCAGGCGTGCTTCACGGCATTCAAAGGGCTGCTGGAAACGATGTTATTCGCGGAGCAGCGCGACAACACGGAAATACGGCTGTCACTGCGGCATGCAAGATGTGCAACGTTGACATATCGAGCGATGCAGGTAAAGAAGCGGCAAAGGTTCTTGCAGATTCCATGCAAGCATTTCATATCGCCGTGATGAGTGAGGTGAACAAACCCATGCAGGCGAGCAGAACTGCTGACAGCGCGAACGGATTTCCAAAAACACCTAGCAAATTCAACAGAAATAGGCGAAGACTCACCGGCACTCCGGTGGTAAGCAACACGAGACCAGAGGCCAAATCAACTTCTCTCAGCGCTTCGTTAACACTGCAAGATTTGAACAGCAAGAAGCAACTTGAGAGCGTCATAGTGGGTGATTTAAGCAGGGATCCCGATGGTTTAGTCACCGCGAGTGGGCTGCGCTCGCTGAGATACGCGCTTGAGGTGTTCAGTGCTGCCGGTGATTTCAACGGGGACAGCAACACGCTTGAAGGTGCAAAGCAACTCGCAATCTCGGCTTTGGAGACTGCACATCACCACTCACGATATGTTCGAGAAGCGCTTTGTGAGGCAGCGTCGGTGATTGCGTCGGATGACATTCTGCTTGAGATGGCGCCTCCGGTTCTTGAGCGACCAGAGGATCGCCGGCGAAGCAGCAGTGCTGCAACGCAGCTGGCTGATGCACTGCATCACGCGCAGCAGACCGCCGGCGTAGACATCCTCCGCATTTTGAACGACAAGATAAACTATGCATCTGATTCTTTTATCAAGGAGTCAGCTTTGAGAACTTTTGCAGCAGTAGCAGAAACGCTGAGTATTCAGGAAGCAACTGAAGCAGCCGTGATGGTTTATTTCAAGTACATCACAGACAAGGATCTCACTGCCCAAAACTGCGCGATCTATTTGCTCAGACGTTTAGCAAAGAAGAGAAAAGTTAGAACGCGAGAGTTATTGCTTGGCATGGAAAACGTTGCCGCACATCTTGGTTGCTTATTGCCCGAAAATCCTCTGTCAATTGCGACGCTCGCTGAACTCGCAAGAATGACGCCGACGGAGCTTCTAAAAGAGATTCTCCCTTTGTCCATGAGATCATTGATCAGAAAAGCTATTGAACGCAGGACTTCTCAAGGTGAAGACCTGTCGATTCTGCAAAAGTACGCGACGCTGCTGGACATGCCACTGGATAAGTTGATTTTGGAGTACAGCTACCAAGCGATAGCTGAGTCAATTAATCCTCGCTCACATGAACCATTCAAGGAACAAGAAAAACGTGAGTTCCAGATTTTCTTGGAAAAGTACAGCAACGACCATTTGCTGACATTGATAGCGAGTCAAAAGATCTGGATCATGCGTGCACTCATCATTCGCGCGGGTGCGGAAAATGACGACATGACTGGCTCGTCTGCACTAATGTGGATGACCGTATTTAAGGCCCTCGCGGATGCCGCTCAGCCTGGAGTGAGCGAAGTGAGTGATTTCTTCCGACCGCATTTCACGCGCATGGAAATGCAACTTTACGATAAGAATGGAGACACCTTGTCGCACAAGCGCTACATTCGTTCGTTGACAATCATGGTATGGATGATCGGCAAACACCTCCCGCAGTTTGCACCAAAGGTCATGGCACATCTCGCGCACGCTTTAAATGACCCTGAACTACGACGCACTGCGCTTGAAAGCTGGCGTATTTTAGTACAAGTATTATCCGAGGAGCCCAGGCATCTTCAGCGCGCTGCTGGTCAAATTGTTGTCGCGATGCTTCCATACTTGGATCCAAACGCTCAAAAGGGTGACAACCCTGTTGCCGATAGGATGGCGAATGACGACGCAAATCGCGCCGCTGCAGTGATTGACGAGCTCGTTCTTCGCAAGAGCGATGTGATGCGCGGTAGGCTGGCGACATTACCAATGTTGCCTGCAGTTGAGCGCTTGCAGGCAGCAAATGCAAGAATTGCTCAGGAACGCGGACAAGTGTCCCTTTCTCAATTATTCGCGAGTTTGACGGTGAGTCTTATGGATGAATCTCTCGCCGTCAGAGCAACTGCGCTGGCTGAGATACGTCGTCGAGTAAGTAGTATCGAAAATTTGGCTGAGATCCAAGATCTTATTCAAGGAGTGGAAGGCACAGCCGCCGATCCCGTCGTGAGCTCCATGGTCGAAGCGCTTCTCAAGTGCTGCGAAGGTGAAGGCTCGAGTGAGACTTCGCGTCGAGTTCAGCGTGCTGCAGCACAGTGTTTAAGTGAACTCGGTGCCATCGATCCAGGTCGTCTCTTGATTGCGCCTCGGCCGGTGCAGACGCTGAACAGCGAGCACATCGTCGTCGCAAGTACTCTGTTGGTTGATCATTTGGTGCGTACAGTTCGAGGTGCAAATGACTCCGACATGCTCAACGCTGCAGCTTACGCTGTTCAGCGCGTGCTCTTTCATGTTGGCTGTCGACCTGAGGAAGTGAATGAGGACGACGCACTGGGTCTCTATTTCGACCAGCTTCCTCCTGGGCACAGTCCAAGTGGCGTGGATTTTTGGGAATCACTTCCAGATGAGGCACGAGTCGTTCTCGCCCCGTGTTTAACGTCAATGTACAGTTTTGATAGTAAATTGAGTAACCCTAAGCATCGACCGCTGTATAACAGTAGTCCAGCGGTGAACTCATTCAACAAGTGGATCATTCAATGGTGCCGAATTCTGGCGTATGAAGCGACGGGACAGTCCGCTCCACTGTTCATCGCTGCGTGCGGAGTATTCCGTCACGATATTCGAATCGCTCTGTTTTTGCTTCCTTACATGGTATTAGACGCCATTCTTGAGAGTGACGAGCGACGTGACGCAATAAAAGATGAGATTGTTGCAGTTTTACGTGACGCGGCAGGGGGCGATTCGAGTGAAGACAGCGCGAACGTTCTTCCTGGCACGAGCATGTCTCATGGCAGAACTGAGCTAGCTGCTCAAACGATTTTCGCCCTGCTTGACCAATTAAAAGGTTGGAGCGATGCAAATAAGACAAAGGATCCAGAGAGTGTTAACATTGTGCGCGAAATGTTGCAAGGCCTGTCGTTCACACTCGAGGCGAAGGCTGCACAACGCTGCGGTGCAAGCGCTCGGGCGCTGATGTATTTCGAAGATTATTTGAGAGCGAACAAAATGACACTCAACCAAGCATCTTCGGTAAAACAGCGAGACATTCCAGATACTGATGTGAGTTTTTTGGCGACGATATATCAAGGGTTGGCTGAGTCAGACGCGCTCGCATCAATTCCTCGACTTCGAGCGACGCCGCAACCTGAAGACCAATTGCTGCAACACGAAGAGGCTGGTGAATGGGAAGAAGCCTTGGTGCACTACGAAAGCTCTTTGCAGCGAGGCCAAGAATCGATGAGCAAATCGAGCGTCTCTGTTGCCGAATGGGGTAGGCTTCGTTGCTTGCAAGGTTTAGGCCACTTACGGGCAGTGCAGCGTGAGGTGCAAATTATGATTCGCTCGCGCCCCGATGCTCCACCGACTCTGGCTGAAGCCGGAGCCGCAGCTGCATGGAGACTGGGGCAGTGGGATGACCTCGACTCATTTCTTAGCAAGATTGATACCGATGCGTCCAATCACGTAAACTTCGGTCTTAAGCGTTCTCATCGGCAAACAGCAGCTGCGCCATCTGCTCTGTCACTGAGCGGAGTTCCGCTCACTGTTGGCGGTGGCGTAAACGTGACAGCTGATGTACCGCAACTGAGTGCTGATGCCGCGATCGGGCGCGTATTATTGGCATTACAAAAGAATGATGGTAACGCCTTTCAAAGTGCGTGCGCATCAGCGAGAGACGCAGTCATTACTCCACTTCGTGCCGCATCCATGGAAGGAAGTTACCTTCGCGCGCATGCGGCTCTAGTTCAGCTTCACTTACTTCAAGAAGCTGAATCGGCCTGGAATGCGGTGCGATTGCTGAATGATGCAAAGTCAGCAGCAGGTGTTACGAAATCACGAGTAAGTACGGATGCGGAGGATATTCCATATGTCTCGGCGAGAGAATTGTCATCTTGGGGACAGCGACTCGTTCGCACACCGCCGAATATGGCAGCTCGAGAGCCCATCCTTGCACTTCGTCGAACGGTCTACAAGCTTCTTGGTGCAAAGGCTGCGGCATCAAACACCTGGCTTGAGCAAGCGAGGGTCGCACGCAAGGCTGGGCATTATGGCGCCGCGCAGTTAGCGCTTCTCGAGACACGTTCGGAGACCGGTATGTCCGTACCGCTTGCTTTAGAGCAAGCTAAATTGCTTTGGGCAGAGGGGCGTCCGCATCGCGCGGTATTAGAAGTTGAAGAAGCGCTCAAGGATCAACTCGCAGTTACTGCGCACCCTCAGCACGCAGCCAAAGCACTTTTGAAACTTGCCCAGTGGTCCGCTGTAACAGGCCAAAAGCAAAAGACTGAAATTCTCCGTCTGTATGAAAGCGTGATACAAGATTACAAGAGTTGGGAAAAATCACATTTCCACGTTGCGCGCTACATGGATGAATGGATGAAGGATGCGACAAAGAGAGAGCTTGGTGGCGAAAGCGGAGCGAATATACCAGTCTCCGCGCGACGCAAAGGCATCGGTGGTGACGACGAAGAGGCGATTGATTACTTGACTGAGACCGTGCGTGAGTATGGTAATAGTATTAAGTGTGGTCACCGGCACATTTACGAATCTCTGCCGCGCATGTTGACACTTTGGTTTGACACTGGCGACCGCCTCTACGCGATGGATGAAACGGAAATGAGCAGCAGAAACGGAGCGAAATTGAAAAAGATATTCGGTGAAGTCATGTCCGCGATCAACGGTTTTTCGGATCAGCTTCCGTTATATAAGTGGCTTACGGCGCTTCCTCAACTCACGTCGAGGTTGTCGCATAACGAGAAAGATGTTCGAAGACTTGTGCAAACTCTCGTCACGCGACTCCTCATCAATTTTCCAGATCAAGTCTTGTGGGCTCTAGTCCCTATGGCCAGATCTCGCGATTTAGAGCGAGCGACGAGTGCGAAGAAAATAATCACTGACGCGAGAAACGGGAAGGCGGATTCAACTGGCATGCGTGCAGATCGAGAACTGATTACGCAATTTGCGCAAGTCGCCGACCAACTTGTCAAACTGTGCAACTACACACCAAAACCAATGGCAAAGAACGGTCGAATGCCAAAGTCATTTAGCTTGTTGCAGACGTTTCCAGAGCTGGCAAATATGATGCCCACGCGCGTGATGATTCCGACGCAAAGATCGCTCACAGCTACCCTTCCGCCTTCGGGAACAAATCCGACGGATCACAAACCATTCCCGACGCGAACTGCAACATTGTTCGAGCTGCGAGATGAAGTGAGCGTCCTCGCATCTTTGCAGCGACCCAAGAAGCTCACATTGATTGGAAATGATTACCAAGATTACGCCTTCTTGTGCAAGCCGAAAGATGATTTGCGCAAGGATTTGAGAATGATGGAGTTTACTACGATGTTGAACAGACTCTTGGCGCGAGACCCTGAAAGTAGAAAGCGGCGATTATATCTGAGAACTTTTAGTGTCATTCCACTGACGGAAGACTGCGGTATTATCGAGTGGGTCCCGCACACTCTCGGTTTTCGCCACATCATCCAGGAGCTCTACCAGGAGGATGGCTTGTACAATCCGAAGACGACAAATGTGGACATTAAACAGTTGCACGAGCGATGCAAAGGTCGACCCCCTGCGTCTTGGATGAAGGAAGTCGTCAGTAAACATCCGCCCGTGTTCCATCGCTGGTTTCTGGATAGGTGGAAGGAACCTGCTGCTTGGTTCGCGGCACGCACAGCTTTCGCGCACACCACCGCCGTGTGGAGTATGGTTGGCCACGTCGTCGGCCTCGGCGACCGACACGGCGAAAACATTTTGTTCGACTGCCACACGGGCGACGCCGTGCACGTCGATTTCTCTTGTTTGTTCGACAAAGGCCTGACGTTGGAAACTCCTGAAAAAGTTCCATTTAGGCTCACGCAGAATTTGGTTGACGGTCTCGGCGTCGGCGGATACGAAGGTGTCTTCATGCGCGTGTGTGAAATCACGCTCACAGTTCTTCGCTCACATCGCGAAGCGCTAATGAGCGTACTGGAAACTTTTGTGCACGATCCTTTGGTCGAATGGACGAAGTCATCCAGTCGTGAAAAAGGCAATAGTGATTCTGCAACGCGAGGGAAAGATGCGCTGGAGAAGATTCAATCGAGGCTCGAAGGCGTCGTCGTCGGAGTCGGCGCCGCGCCCTCCATGCCGTTGTCGCCTCAAGGTCAGGCGCGTCGATTGGTCGAAGAAGCGGTATCGCTCTCGAATCTCGGGAGCATGTATATCTGGTGGATGGCTTGGCATTAACCGGAACTGTATGCATTTTAGTAGGAGTAGAAGATATAGCAGATAATCTCCTGTGTATTATATCACATTTTTAGCGCGCGTTAGTAACGATGGTACAGCCGACCGAGGGCCTGACAAAATCCAACAAAGACGACGACGAGGAGTTCGTCATCATCAGCGTTTCCTCTTGTTTCAACCCTAAAACTCGTCGTCGTCCCGGCGATCTCTCGAATCGTTCCCTTTCTGGAAGCTTTGCAAAAACGAAAGCACAAAGTTCACCACAAACAGGAAAAACATGACGTTGAAGATGAATCCGAGCCCACCGAACCCGAACCCATAGCCAAACCCATACATGGGCATGATCGGCACCGGCATGAACACTGAATTATACCCACCGTACCCCCCCAAAGCGGGCGCCGCTCTCGATTGCGCGCTCATCCTCGGCGACGCTCTCGACGACGCGCGAAACGACCCTCCCCCCACGCGTCCGCCCGATCGCGCCGCCTCCGCGACGTCCGCATCGACAGCCTGCGTGAGCAACATCGCGCACGCCACGAACGCCGCGACGTGCGCTCGCGACTTTTCCCCATTCGCCTCATCGCAATCGCCCTTTTCCGAAGCTTTCTTCGAACGAACCACGATCGATCGTCGGTCGTTCGATCGCGCGCGCGCGATCGTCCCGTTCGTCGTTTTCCCCGCCCTCGTCGCCGTCGTCGTTTTCGTCGTCATCCCAACCGTCGTCGTCATCCCCACTGGCGTTCGAGCGCGCGCGAGCATCGTCGTCGCTCGATGGACGACGGACGGCGAGAGATGACGCGCGCGACCGACGACGGACGACGGTCGATCGCGGTCGACGTCGACGTCATCCTCCGTCGAGAGCGTCGAGAGTCGAGAGTCGACGCGCATTCGAGGGGGGTTGAGTTCTGAGTCGTGACCAGGGAACAAACACGCCCGACCGACGTCCTT
>Ga0222713_10007580_pt1 | contig 10143 bp, 8 predicted proteins | sample C33_649DmetaG_FD_165061 | JGI IMG/M metagenome (GOLD analysis project Ga0222713, IMG submission 165061) | Estuarine water microbial communities from San Francisco Bay, California, United States - C33_649D | ecosystem: Environmental > Aquatic > Marine > Unclassified | place: USA: California... | reverse complement strand
CGGTGCCGATCTATCAGACCACCTCCTATGCCTTCGACGACACCCAGCACGGCGCCGACCTGTTCGACCTGAAGGTGCAGGGCAACATCTACACCCGCATCATGAACCCCACCAATGCGGTGCTAGAGGCCCGCATTGCGGCGCTGGAGGGTGGCATTGGTGCGCTGGCACTGGCCTCCGGGCAGGCAGCCATCACCTATTCCCTGCTCACCATCATGGAGAGCGGCCAGAACGTGGTGTCGTCTGCCACCCTCTACGGCGGCACCTACAACCTGTTTGCCCACACCCTGCCGCAGTTCGGCATCCAGACACGCTTTGCCGACCATCGCGACCCGGCCTCCTTCGAGAAGCTGATCGATGCCAACACCCGGGCCCTTTACTGCGAGTCGGTCGGCAACCCGCTGGGCAACGTGACCGACTTTGCGGCACTGGCAGACATCGCCCATCGGCACGGCATTCCGCTGATCGTCGACAACACCGTACCCACACCCTACCTGTGCCGGCCCTTCGACCACGGCGCGGACATCGTGGTCCATTCGCTCACCAAGTACCTGGGCGGGCATGGCAACAGCATCGGTGGCGCGCTGGTCGATTCCGGAAAATTCCCGTGGGCGAAGCACGCCGACAAGTTTCCCCGGCTGAACCAGCCGGACGTCTCCTACCATGGCGTGGTCTTCACCGAAGCCCTCGGCGAGGCGGCTTATATCGGCCGGGCCCGCGTGGTGCCGCTCAGGAACACCGGCGCGGCGCTGTCGCCGTTCAACGCCTTCCTGATCCTGCAGGGCATCGAGACCCTGGCCCTGCGCATGGACCGCACCTGCGAGAACTCCCTGGCCGTGGCCCGCTTCCTGCAGTCGCATCCAAAGGTGAAGTGGGTCAACTACGCCGGGCTGCCCGACTCGCCCTCGCGGGCGCTGGCGGAACGCTACATGGGCGGCCGGGCCTCCGGCATCCTGACCTTCGGCGTGGCCGGCGGGCGGGAAGCCGGAGCCAGGGTGCAGGACGCCTTCAAGCTGTTCACGCGACTGGTCAACATCGGCGATGCCAAGTCACTGGCCTGCCACCCCGCCAGCACCACCCACCGCCAGCTGTCGCCCGGGGAACTGGCCAGTGCCGGGGTCAGCGAGGACATGATTCGCCTGTCGATCGGGATCGAGCACATCGACGACCTGATCGCCGACCTAGAGCAGGCCCTCTCTGCCTGACCTGAACCGGGTCGCCCGGGCCGTATAATGGCCGGGTGACCCGGACGCCTGCATGAACCGCCGCGCCAGCCAGCCCCTTGCCAGCTGGTTGCTGGTCGTGGTCGGTTTCCTGATCATCTACGGCTCGCTGTTTCCCTTCCACTTCTCCACGGAGGGAGTCGACTCCCTGGGCGCCCTCCTCAGCCAGCTGGGCTGGGCACGCAGCACCCCCAGCGACCTCGCCTCCAACCTCCTGCTGTACCTGCCGCTGGGTGCCTGCCTCGGCTGGTTGCTGGCCGGCACGCTCGGCGGGCTGCTGGCGGTCTGCGGCGCAGTGATCCTCGGCGCGTTGTTGTCGACCGGCATCGAGCTCGCGCAGGTCCTGGAAACCCGTCGGGTGGCCAGCCTGACGGACGTGGCCAGTAACGTGGCGGGCACCCTCCTCGGGGCCCTGCTGGCCATGGTCCTGCGCATGGCCCAACACAGCTTTCGCAACAGCTGGCTCAGCCGACTGCTCAGCCAGCCCGCGGCCCTGTGCCTGCTGGCGCTCTGGGTGGGCTACCGACTCGCCCCGTTCCGGATCAATCTCGAGCCTGCCGCCTGGCTGGCCTCGGTGGAAGCCATCCTGTTCGGTGGATGGCACCCCGATTGGACGATCCTCGGGTTCGTGGTCCCATGGCTGGTGAGTTTCGAGGCCGTGAGCGCGATCAAGGGTGATCGTCAGGCCATGCAGGCCTGCCTGACTTTTGCCGGCCTGACCCTCGCAGGCATCCTGGTGGTTTCGGGTGGGCCGCTGACCCAGTCGGAGGCCGCAGGCGTGGCGGCGGCGCTGCTGCTGACCTGGCCACTGCAGCGGCTGCCACCCGGTCTCAGGGCCGTGCTGCTCACCCTGGCGCTGATGCTGCTGGTGCTGACGGTCGGGCTCGCTCCCCTGGACTTCGTCACCGACAGAGACACCTTCGCCCTGATCCCTTTCGGCGAATCGCTGCTGCAATATCGCTCGGTGCAGGTCGTGGACATGTTCTACAAATGCTTTCTGTACGGCGGGCTGGTCTGGCTGCTGGTGCGAGGCGGACTACGGGTACTGCACGCCACCCTCGTCAGCGCCGCGCTGGTGCTGGGTGTGGAAGTGCTGCAGGTCTGGCTGCCGGGGAAAACGCCGGACATCACTGACCCCCTGCTGGTGATCACCGCCGGAGGGCTGATTGCGCTGTTTGATCCCATGGGCCGCGCCCGAAGCGGCCTGTTTCGCTGAAGGAGAGGCAACGATGGATTCACGCCTGGCCCTGCGCCTACTGTTCGGCTTCATACTGATATCTCTGGCGGCCTACACGAGCTGGGCCAGCACCCAGCAGGCGGTCTGGGACTGGCAGGGATTGACCCAGGGTCCTGACCGCTGGTGGACACTCGCCACCCTGATCGACGCCTACTACGGCTTCCTGACCTTCTACGCCTGGGTGTTCTACAAGGAGCGGAGCGTGGCTGGCCGCCTCGGCTGGTTCGTCGCGATCATGCTGCTGGGCAACATGGCGATGGCAGCCTACGTGTTGCTGCAGCTGCAGCGCCTGCCGGTCGGCAGGCCTGCTTCGGACATCCTGCTCAGGAGCCCGCGTTGAGCGCGCCGCAAGACCCGGTGGCAGGCTCTTTGACCAACCGCCTGCTCGAACGCGACCTGTTGCCCGATGCGCTGATCCGCTTCGGCATACGCAGGCTGGTGGGTCGGCGGCTGGCCGAGGAAAGCGCCGGCAGCCTGGCCGAGCGGCAAGAGCGGCTGATGGCGCTGATCCAGCGTTTGCGGGAGAGCCCCATCGCCGTCAACACGGCGGATGCCAACGAGCAGCACTACGAGGTGCCCACGGCGTTCTACCAGCGGGTGCTGGGACGGCACCTCAAGTACTCGTGTTGCCTGTACCCATCGGGCACCACCAGCCTGGATGAAGCAGAGGCCGCCATGCTCGCCCTCACTGCCGAGCGGGCCGGCCTGCAGGACGGGGACCGCATCCTGGAGCTGGGTTGCGGCTGGGGCTCCCTGTCGCTGTGGATGGCCGCCCATTTTCCCGCCTCGCGCATCACGGTGGTCTCCAACTCCCGTACCCAGAAGCAGTACATCGATGGCGAGGCCGCCCGCCGCGGACTGACCAATCTCGAGGTCATCACCTGCGACATGAACCAGCTCGAACTGCCCCAGGGCGAGTTCGATCGCGTGGTCTCGGTCGAGATGTTCGAGCATATGCGCAACTACGAAACACTGATGGGCCGGATCGCGGGCTGGATGAAGCCCGGCGCCACGCTGTTCGTGCACATCTTCACCCACCGTGACTGCGCCTACCCCTTCGAGGTCCGCGACGCCTCGGACTGGATGGCCCGGTATTTTTTCACTGGCGGGATCATGCCCTCCGACGACCTGCTGCTGTACTTCCAGCGGGACCTGCGCATCGAATCGCACTGGCAGGTGGACGGAACCCATTACCAGCGCACCGCCGAAGACTGGCTGTCACGGATGGATGCGGCCCGCGACGAGCTGATGCCGCTGTTCGCCGAGACCTACGGCCCCACCCAGGCGCGGCGCTGGTGGGTCTACTGGCGGGTATTCTTCATGTCCTGCGCCGAATTGTGGGGTTATCAGCACGGCGAGCAGTGGCTGGTGTCGCACTATCGCCTCCACAAGCCCGGTTGAGGCTTGTCTCGGGCGGCTGGTCGGGTCATGCTCGGGGCATGCCGAGGCTGCTGTCCGTTCTGCTGCTTTGCATTGCCAACCTGGCCGCCCATGGCGAGGTTCCGAGCGAATCCGAGCGTCAGGCGGTTTACGACGACTTCAAGCGCGCGTTTGCGGCCAACCAGTTTCCCGAGGCCCTGGCCCTGGCTGATCAATTGGTCCGCCTCATGGAGGCCGCTGGGGTGGACAACGAGCGCATGTCCACGGCCTGGAACAACCTGGGCGTAGTGCAGTTCCGCACCGGCGACCTGGCCGGTTCCGAGGCCAGTTTCCGGCGCTCCCTGGAACTGCTGGAGGCCACCGAGGGTATCGCATCGCGTCGCCTGATCTCGCCGCTGGCGGGCCTCGCTGCAGTGCAGGCGGCAGGCGACCAGCATGCGCTCGCCGCCGAGTCGCTACAGCGGGCGGTGGCCATCAGCCGTCGCGCCGAGGGCCTGTTCAACCTCCGCCAACTCGAGCTGCTGGATCCCCTGGCTCGCAGCTTTGAGGCCCTCGGAGCCGATACGCAGGTGGAACAGCAACATCGCTACGCGCTCAAGATCGTGCAGCGCGAGTACGGCGTGAACGATCCGCGGACCCTGCCGGCCACCCTGGAGCTGGCCCGCTGGCTGGAAGCCAAGGGACGCTATGTCTCGTCTCGGGCCTTGTGGGGGCAGGTCGTCAGGGTCGGCTCCGCAGAGGGCGGCAGCCTCAACGTAGCCACCATCGACGGCTTGATTGCCATCGCCCGCACCTACCGGCTCCAGTACTCGCTCGACCCGGAATCGATTGCCGAGGCCAATGCTGAGGACCCCTTTGCCGGACGCTACGAGGCTGGCACGAGCCTGCCGGCCCGCTACATTGCGGTCCGGCTCGACGATGATGGGGAGAAGGCGGCCCTCAAGGCCCTGGAACTGCTTGAGGCCAGCAGCGACCCGCCGCCCGAGGTGCTGGCGCGGGTGCTCATGGAACTTGGCGATTGGTACACGACGGCCCATCGGCCCGAGATGGCACTGCCCTATTACCAGCGGGCCTGGCCCCTGCTGGCCGAGGCGGAGGCCCAGGGAGGTGCAGCGAACCCCCTGTCGGTCCCGCTGCCGCTGCACTACCGGCCGCCCAATGCTGCCACCCGCAACCGGGACCGCGACGGCGTGGTCACCGAGGCGAGATCCGTGCGCGTGGAGCTGGCCATCGCCCCAACCGGCGAGGTCACCGCGGTGACCGTGGTGGAATCGGCGCTCGACGAAAGTCAGACCAACACCCTGGTCCGCGCGCTGGGCAGGGCCTGGTTCAGGCCACGTTTCGATGCCGGTGCGCCGGTGGATGAACCGGCCTTACCCTTTACCGAGACCTGGTTCGCGATCGCTGAACCGGGTCAGTCTCCCGAGGGGGAGTCGGAACCCACAGAAAGCTGAGTCTCGACGGCCTGTCCCAGCAGCGCCTTGACGGTGTCCTGGGTGAGCAGTTCCGTGGCGACCTTGGCCGCTGCGTCACGCATCGCCAGCTCGGTCGCGCGCTTCATGGGATCGGCGCCCGACATCGCACCGCTTTTCTGGCGACCGTAACCGGTGAGCACGTAGCCATCGAGCCGCTGGCCCTCGGGCGAGTAGACGTCGATCCGGTAGCGGATGGTCACGATGTAGCTCTCGCCGGCCACGTCCCGCGGCGTCAGGAAGGCATAGTCCTCAAAACTCGGCACCAGGGTGAAGCGCACGCGGGAGTCGCCCGCCGCGGGATCGTCGACGTTGAGCACCTGCTGGAACATGGCGCCAAGCAGGCGGTCGAGCTTGGCCACGTGCGCGGCACCCAAGACGGCCTCGTACTTGACCTGATAGCGCTCTTCGCTGTGGGTGAAGTTCCTGAACTCCTCAGGGTAGTGCACGCCTATGGTGACCGGTTCCTGCTCCACGAGCGGCGCCGGCAGGCTGGTCACCGGGGTCACTCGCACGCCCCCACAGCCGGCCAGCAGCGCCAGCCCGATCACCAGCCACGCAGTCCTGTTGGTTCCACTCATCATCCGCGACGGCCGCCCCCGAAGGAATCGTCGGTCAGGCCGACAAAAGTACCACCGTTCCGGGCACAGAGTATGCGCATCAGGGTGGCAAAACGCACGCTGGTGTACTGCGGCACATTGGGGCCCAGCGGAAAGCCGATGGCATGGATCCGCACCCTCGGCTGGCCGGAGCGGTCCTTGCGATTGATGCGCTCGACCGTATCCACGACATCCTGGATCGACGGCCCGGTGAATTCGTCGCCGAACACATAGATGCTGATGCGGTTCTCCGGCGAATAAAAGGTGCGGATCGCCGCCACGATACCCTCCACAGGGCTAGAGTTTGAGAACGACTGCCAGCGCCGGAAGACCTCCAGAATGGCCTTTCGGCGTGCGGGCGAATCCGGGATCCACTTGCCCCGGTACTCGCTGAACATGTAGCCGCCCTCGTCGTCCATGACCTGGATGCCCTTGACCTTGGGATAGATGTCCAGCACCTCCCGCATCTTCTGCTGGGCACGCTGCCAGCTGAAGGTCTGCATCGACCCCGAGGTGTCGACGATGAAGATCACGTACTCGCTGTCCACCGGGATGCCGCCGATGGGCTGGTCAACGCTGCGGCGGAAGTCGCTGCCGAGCAGTCGCTTCATTTCCTCGGTCAGCGACTGGCGGGCCGAGGACAAGGTGCCTTGCAGTGTCTCCAGCGTCTCGCCCTCAGCACGGGTGGCAGCGAACTCGCCCTCCACCTCGGAGAGGTCACCGCGCAAGCGGGCGACCCGCGTCTTCTCCTCGGAGAGCTGCTCCACCCGTGCCCGCAGTTCCCGCTCAAGCACGTCCGAAGTGCCGCGGATCTCGTACAGCTCCTCTTGCATGGCACGGACCTGGGCATCCAGATCCTCCTTCGACTGTTCAAGCTGCAGCGGCTCACCCACTTCGTTCAGGACCAGCAGCAGGATGATGGCCCCGAAGCCGCAACTGATCACGTCCAGGAAGGACATGCTGAAGACCTCGGTAGAGCGTCGCTCGCGGCGCTTCACGGCCAGTCCTCCGGAGGACTCAGGAAGGCGCCGCCGGAAGCCTGCGCCAGCCGCCAGAACCAGGTCGGGGCCTGCGGGTCGCCCTCCATGGGCAGGAGCACGACGTTGACAGGCGGCGGTCGCGGCCCGAGCGAGCGGACCGCCCGCTGCATGAACTCCTCGCGGTCGCCGGAGTCGACCAGTTTCTTGAAGGTGGGCGGCTTGTCGTCCTGGGTGGGCAAGCCGTCGGTCACCAGGATCACGTTATCCGGGGCCGGATCCAGCTGACGGATCACGGCAAAGGCATTGATCAGGCTGCTGCCGCCCTCCGGGGGCGTCTCCCGAAGCGCCTTCAGCGCGCGACCCATGGCCTCGGCATCCTGTGCCTCGACCCAGCGGCCGTTGCTGCCGGGCACCAGCGACCATGCGCGGGTATTGAAGGCATAGAGCTGGAACTTCGCTTCCGGCGGCAGCTGTGCCGAGACCCAGTCAACGGTACCGATGGCCTGCTGCCACTTGGCCGAGCGCAGCTTGCGGTCGTTTGACATGTTGCGCATTCGCAGGATGTTCACCACGGTCTCATCGAGCATGCTCGCCGAGGCGTCCACCAGCACCAGCACCCGCTGCCCCCCCACCTTGAGTCCGGTCAGGTACTGACGGTCGCCGTCCCCGGACACGCTGCGGACGCGGGTCCCGGTCTGGGTTTCCTCGGCCGACTCGCGCAGGCGGCGAGTGTCTTCCTCCAGCGACTTCAGGTCGGCTTTCAGCCGCTCCAGGCTCTCGCGCCGGGCCAGCGTATCGAACTCGAATTTCGAGAGCTCCTCGCGGGTCTCGGTCAGCCGCTGCAGTACTTCGCGTGCGAGTCCCTCGGCGCGGACGCGCTCCTGATCGGTACTCGCCAGGGCGTTCTGCAGTTCGGCGAGGTGCTTATAACCCTCGAGCACCTGCTGCTCGAGGCGACTGGACTCCGCACTCATGTCCTCCGTTTCCTTGATCCGGGCAAGCCCGGACTGGGCACTGATGATCGTGTAGAGCAGCACCACCGCGCCGAGCCCGCAGCTCATCACGTCCAGGAAGGACATGCTCCAGGCCTCTGCACGGCGGCGCGCCATGGCTTACTCCACCTCGATCAGGTCGAGGATCAGGCCGGGAGTGCCAACCCTGAGCTTGTCGCCCGGTGCGAGCAGCACGCTGCCCTGCACGCGCCGGCCATTGACCCAGGTACCGTAACGGCTGTCATCCAGCAGCTCGACGCGACCCGCACTGGCCACCAGGCGGCAGTGCTGTCTGGACACTCCGGCGGGGCGTCCCCCAAGACGGAGCTGCCGGTCTCCCGCAGGGTCGAGCCCCACGCAGAGTTCTCCCTCCTGCAACCGATAAGCCTGGCCGGCATGCAGCAGGTGGGTAGGCGCACTCGCTGGCACCGCCGCGGATACCAGCTCCGGAGTCACGGGCAGGCTACGCGGCAGGGCGATCTGCAGGCTCCCCTCGCCCATTCCAGGGCACTGGGCCGCACCTCGCGCCACTGCCCCGGGCTCGAGACGTCGGGCTTCCACGCCCGGCAACGAAGCCAGCCGCTCGGCCAGTCCAGGCAAGCTGCGGGTGCGGTGCTCCAGCAGCAAGGTGACAGGCTCGCCTCGCAGCTGGCTACGCACCAGCTCTACCAGCTGGGCATAGAACGCCTCCGCGGCGAGCAGGGCGTCCTCGCGGGTGAAAGGTGCCGCAATGGATCCGTGCGGCGAGTCGATGGCCGCCTCCACCTCCTCGCACTGCTCAAGCAGTTCCAGCCACTCAGGCAGTCTGTCCATCAGCGACTGCTCACTGGCCGCATGGTGCAGCGGATCGAAACGGGTTCGACCGACCATGGAACCGGCGATCCAGCGGGCCCAGCTCTCGTGCAGGGACCTGAGCCCCACCCGCGGCGCCAACTCGACCCGGCCGCGACGCAGCGACTGCCGACCGCCGAGTTCGGTGAGGACGGCCTGATGCAGGTGCAAATCGAGATGCAACACCCGCGGGTGCGCAGGCACGGTGGCGGCCGCCGCCACGGCCAGGTCGATAAAGCCGACGGTTTGCAGGCCAGCCGCAGAGGCCACACCCGCCAGCAAACCCAGCTGGCGCGGCCTGAGGCTGCCCGGCACCGCCAGCACCGTCTCGCGACCTTCACTGGAGGGCAGGGCCTGCAGGAAGCGCTGCAGGTGAAGGAAGGCCAGGTCCGCGCGGGTCTGCGCGCCAGCCACCGGGCGTGGCAGGGTGTCGGCATCGAGCTCGGACCAGAAGCGATCGAAGGCCTGTACCGGCCGCAGGCGCTGCTGGGCGACGGCCTCGCTGCCCAGCACCAGGCCGGCCGGATCGAGCAGCGCCACGCCGGGGCTGGGCCCGGCAAGCAGTTCGCCGTCCTGCCAGGCCGAGAGCCCGGCATCGACCACTTCGATGACCAGCCTGGGCATGTTCAGCGGACCTGCAGGTGCCTCAACAGGCGCTCGTCGAGGTAATTCCCCGAATCGAGCACCAATCGCTCCTGGGCCAGCTGCAGGGAGTGCAGCAGGAACATCAGCACCAGCGAGAGCATCAGCGCGAAGAAGGTGGAGTTGAATGCCACGCCGAGGCCCGCAGTAACGCCGGCAATGTCGCCGGTCACCGCCTTGTGCGCCTCGGCAAGCGCGTCACCGATGCCGCGGACGGTGCCGATGAAGCCGATCGCCGGGATGGCCCAGGCGATATAGCGCACCATCGACAGCTCCGAATCGAGGCGCTCAGCTTCGGACTGCACCACGGCATGCGCCGCCTCGGACACGTCCTGCACGTTGCGGGTAGCCCCGAAGCGGCCGAGCGCAGTACGCAGGGCACGCACCGTCAGCATGCCCTGACTGGTGGCTCCCAGTCCCTCCAGCTGGCGGATGTACTCGCGAGTATCCTCCGGCAGGATCCGCATGCCCTCGGGCACCTGCACCAGGTCCTGCTCCAGCGCCTGGCGCTCACGGCGCGTGGCCCTGGCCTTGTAGGCGATGATGCCGATCGCCCAGAGCATCAGGATCAGGCAGGTCTCCTGTTCGTAATCCTTGATGATGACCCACACCGAGCGCTCGGGGACGAAGTCGGGATCGGCCTGCATGGCAGCGGCCTGGGCCTCCATGACCGCCCGCGCATTGGGCCGCACGATGGCTACCCAGATGGCATGCACCACGATCACCGCTGCAAGCAGCGTGAACAGGCTGAAGAGAAATTCACCAGGTTGGTTTTTTTTCATGGTTC
>Ga0222713_10007579_pt1 | contig 10144 bp, 11 predicted proteins | sample C33_649DmetaG_FD_165061 | JGI IMG/M metagenome (GOLD analysis project Ga0222713, IMG submission 165061) | Estuarine water microbial communities from San Francisco Bay, California, United States - C33_649D | ecosystem: Environmental > Aquatic > Marine > Unclassified | place: USA: California... | reverse complement strand
CGTGGTGTAGAGTTTGATCGAAAGGACCTTGAACACAAACCTCATCAGATTGGTGTTATTGCACAAGAAATTGAGAAGATTATACCTGAAGTTGTAATTACAAATGAAGATGGAATTAAATCAGTGGCTTATGGAAATCTTGTTGGACTGCTGATTGAAGCAATAAAAGAATTAGATACTAAAATAAATAACCTCAATAATAGGATGAATCGATGATTAATTATACCTGGAAAATTAGTTTGTTAAAAAAGAAAACTATTGGACAATTTTCTGACGTAATTGTATCTGTAGTTTGGGAAAAAACTGGCGTTGATGCTGATGGATATGGTGGTGTTTATAAGATTTTAACCGAACTTGATATAGATAATATTGATTCAAACTCTTTTGTTACATATGATAATCTTACAGAACAAACCATAATAGATTGGATAAAAACTATCATCAACGAAGATGATGTAAATCAACATATTATGGATGAAATTGAAAAAGCAAGATCACAAGAAACCTACGTCAATGAATATGAATTACCTTGGAATAAAGTTGAGCAAGTAATAGAGGAATAATATGGTTCTGCCAACAGGAACTATTTCACTTTCACAAGTTAATGCGGAATTAAGCATTAGTCCAACATCTTCAACTCTCAATATGGACAATACGAGAGTAAGATGTCTTGCTTCACAACCACCTGCAAGATTTCCATCCGCACAGTTTTTAACTCCGGGTACAGAAATTGCTATGAGTGATTTGTGGGGTAAACCTTCTTCATTCGTTACGGGTGGAACTGTTACAGAAAGAAATGGATTTAGAGTTCATACCTTTACAGGGCCAGGAACTTTAGCAGTTACAGGACAACCATTATCAGTAAATTATTTGGTTGTTGCCGGTGGCGGAGCAGGTGGTTTCACATTTAATAGTGGTCCTCTCATTCTTGTTGGTGGAGGTGGTGGAGCAGGTGGTGTCCGCACAGGAACAATTACTGCACCAGCAACTAGTCACCCAATTGCAGTGGGTGGTGCAGGAGGAAGTTCTTCATTTGGATCACTGATTTCTGCAACGGCAGGAGGTGCTGGAGGATCACAAAGTTCTGGATCTCCTGGTGGTTCTGGTGGCGGAGGTGGTGGTATAGCACCTCAGGGTTTTGTTTCTGGAGGAAATGGCAATGCTGGTGGATATTCACCAGCAGAAGGATTTCCTGGAGGTGCTGCATTTGGTGGAGGTGCATTTGTATCCCGTTCTGGTGGTGGTGGCGGTGCCGGAGGCGGTGGTGTTAATGGTCTTCCATCTGCTGGAGGTCCAGGAGTGACAGTAAACGTTGCAGGAGTTCCTGGTGTTTATGGTGTTGGTGGTCCTGGTCTTGGTGGTGGTTCAGTCTCTCCTGGAACAGGAAATGGTGGTGGTGCTGGACCATCTTTTGGAGGATCTGGCTCTCCAGGATCACCAGGAATTATTATTATTTGGTATCCATTATGTTAAATTAGACTTATGGCAAACTTCGCAGAATTAGATTCAAATAATTTCGTTGTCAATGTAGTACATGTTCCAAACAATATCATTACTGATGAAGATGGTATTGAACTAGAACAATTGGGTGTTTATCATCTTCGTAAACATAATGGAAAAAATAAGAAGTGGGTGCAAACTTCGATCAATGAGACATTTAGAAAAAACTATGCTCAAATTGGATTCTTTTACGATGAATCTCTTGATGCATTTATTCCCCCCAAACCAGAAGCATTTCCATCTTGGGTTTTGAATGAAATTACATGCAAATGGGAACCACCAATACCAAAACCACCACTCACTAATGAACAGATTGATTATGGTTATAGATATACTTGGGATGAGAATCAAGGATGGATTTATTTTGAACCAAAACTTCACATTCCAACGTTGACTCAAGAACAACTTAGTAGAAATTGTGCATATGTTTGGAATGAAGAATTATGGCAATCTGACAATACAAAAGGATGGATTTTATTTTGCCCCGACGAGGGGGCTTGACACTCCGAGGGGGACCCCTTATAATATGGGGGTAATCAACGAACGAACCGAATGCAAGATGAGTACCTAGCACGTTGTGTGGTAGATCCAGTCAAGCGTACAGTTTATCTGTACTCTAATGAAGGGTCGGAAAAAGAAGTGGTCTGCGAGACCGTCGATGAGTTTATGAGTGTGTTAGACTTCGTTCGTGCTACTGTGGATGAAGATACTCTCTCATACGCAAATCCACTTTAGCTTCCATTTTTGGTCCAAAAAAATTCCGGCAAAAAATTCACCCTATTAGATTTTTATGAGACCTGAAACTAGAAAATCAATGGAAATGCTTTTCACTGCAAAGTGGAATGTTCCTATGGCAGCATCAAACTGTGGTCTTACTAACAAAGAAATGAAGATTACATTTAATGAATACTGTCGTTTACATCCTCCAACTTATATGGTAGAATCAAGCGATCAACTCAGTCTTCTCTGAGTTTTTATGGGCGGGTAGTCCAACTGGCAGGAGACACCAAACTTAAAATTTGTACAGTGCGGGTTCGAATCCCGCTCCGCCTATTAGAGTTCATACTCTAAATAAACAAAAGTACGGAACATTTATGAAATACCGTATTGATACCAGATACGTTTGGTATAATCGTGGAACACAATTGGTTCTTATGTATTTCATAAATCAGGTTCCATTTACTTTTGATGATCTTCCAGATGAATCAATTTATGATCTGGAATTAGTCAAATTGGCAGATAACGAAAGACGATTCGAACCAGAAGATCTATACAGATCTTCATTTTATTTGATTGATGAAGAATGTCATCCAATGTTGTTCGAATTGGAACTGGAAAATCCAGAAATGTTACCTGCTGATTAATTTATGCCTCATAAGCATTAAATTGATGCACGACCTTTGTAACGTCGAGAACTCGGGGAGGTACCGGGATGGGGCTTATAAATAATAATACCTGAATGACGGCAATCTTCAGGGGAGGGTGAAAGACCCTCCTTTTTAACATAAATAGTAATGCCGTCATTTAGAGTAGAACTATGCCAAATTGGTCAGAAGAGGGATTTCAGCGTATAATTGATGCTGGAAAAAAAAGTGCTTTGATATCAAAAGAAAAATCTAAAAAACTACAAGAAGAATACTATAAAAACCCCAAAAAATGTTTAACTTGTAGTGAAATTATACCATATGAGAAAAAAACAGAAAATAAATTTTGTAATAGTTCCTGTTCTGCTATATTTTCTAATTCAAAAAGAAAAAAGAAAAAAACTTGTTTAGTGTGTGGAAATAAAATTAATAAAGGAGCTTCAAAGTATTGCTCTCTTAAATGCCAACAAACTTATCTCTTCAATCAAAGGTTAGAAATCTGGATAAAAGGTGAATATGAAACAAAAACAAGAGATTTTTTTAGAAGATATCTAACTGAAACATATGGATATAAATGCTCTTGTTGTAGTATAAGTGAGTGGAATGGCAAATCAATTGTTTTAGAAATAGACCACATAGATGGAAATTCTGAAAACAATAGACCAGAAAACTTAAGGTTTATATGTCCAAATTGTCACTCACAAACCGACACATACAAAGCAAGAAATATGGGCAAAGGAAGACATTACAGAAGAGAACGATATGCTGCTGGACAAAGTTATTAAATTATGAGACATAATAAGGTTCTTTTCATTCATGTCCCAAAAACTGGGGGAACTTCAATTGCCTCATTTTTGGAGGCAAATTATATGGATTCATGGATTCGGCAGTACCCTGCAAGACATGATCCATATCATTTTATGGAAAAAATTAACAATATAACCTCAGATGTATTTACTTTTTCTGTAGTAAGAAATCCATATACTAGGGCATATAGTTACTATAAACACTTTAATTATCAAAATCAAACTAATGCCTCTTTTATTGAATTTTTGGGATATGTGAAGGATAAGATATTTTTTCCAAACACACCGATGATTCCATTTTCTCAATCATTTTACGTTTTGGACTCAAACAAACAAATATCATTAAGTAAATTGTATAGATTTGAAAATCTTAAAGAATTTGAAGAAGATTTCGAAACCAATTTGCCTTATTTGAGAAAAGGTGAGTATAATAAAGAGGATTATTTCTCAGATTATACTCAAGAAGCAATTGAACTCGTAAAAGAGATATACAACCATGATTTTAATAATTTAAATTATTCGGTAAATTTTCATGAAAGTCTTAGATAAGTACATAGAACTATACAAAGTTGAAATAGAAGATATAAAATCTTTTATCTTAACTTTAACAGATGATGACTGGAACATCTGGAGCCATCGACAAAATTCTTTTGATCAACACTCAAAGACAAAAACTTACCCATTAGTTTGGGCAGAAAGACTGAATAATGATACATTGTCTGTAACTATTAAGAACAAATTTAGTTACATTTGGGACATACTTACACCACAGATTGAAGATCTTGAAAAGAGATATGATGGTAGGTGTATGAATATTATGTTCACAAAACTTCTTTCCGGAGAAAAGATTTTACCTCATATAGATTCTGATTACTTATCTGAAATTCATAGGTGTCATCTTCCAATTATTACAAATAAAGACGTGATTTTTTATATTGATAATGAACCTTTAAATCTAAAAGAAGGGGTGTTTTACGAAATAAATAATCAACTTCTACATAGTGTAGAAAATAATTCTTTGGAAGATAGAATTCATTTAATCATAGACGTACTTCCAAAATTTAGTAATTTAAATTTACAGTTCATTTGTGAGTAAAACATGTCTCTCATTTCACAAACAGACCGCCAAATGGTCATTGAAGCCCTTGAATATTATGTTCAGAAACTTAAAAAAGATAATTGCACCTCTGCGTCCATCACCGCATTTCAAACGCTTCTCAATTGGATCGAACTGGAGCATTTCAAGCATGAAAATTAATCTTTGGTATTGTGCTGACATGAAGCAATGGAGATGGACTCTTACAGATTCATCTCGTCCAATTGTTCGTCAAGAATCGGGACAACGACCTTTTCTTCGTGATGCTATGAACGATGTAGCAAATACTGTAGAATATATGTTAGAATGCAAACAAAGTGAGTAAAAATACTTAATGAAATCAGATTTTTACATAGATAGGGTAGGTAAAGAAGAAATCAAAGATCTTCTTTATACCTATCACTATCTTAAAGACGAATCAAAAGATTTCAAGTCGGGTTGGAATTATGGGCTTTTCAGATCCTCGGTTTCTGACATTCTTAGGGTTGGTGGTTGCTTGGGCGCTTGTGTCTTTACTGGTCTTCCCGTCCCAGAAATAGCAGTAGGTGCATTTGGATTGCAAAGAAATGAACAGGAAGGAATTTATGAACTTTCTAGACTTTGTATCCATCCAGATGTTCAGAAAGAAGAGTATAATATCACATCTTGGTTCGTCAGTCGTTGTATAAGGAGATTTAGAAAAGATGCCACAGTTCGTGCTATTCTTAGTTACGCTGACTCTAATCACCACGCTGGAGTTATATACAGAGCTTGCAATTTTCAATACTACGGTCTAACAGCACCTAAAAAGGACTTCTATTATGCAGACGGAACCAAACATTCTAGGGGTAGCATTAACGGTGCTGATGGTGAGTGGCGGGATAGGTCTCGTAAACATCGGTATCTTATGGTATTCGATGAGGAACTCAAAAGACGCTTGACATGGAAGGAAGAAAAGTGGTAATATATAAGTGGTGATACTGAACCAAATCCCCTTCCGTCTGACTTGAGAACCTCCTTCGGGAGGTTTTCTTGTAGATAAATAACTTATAACGGAAACTATAAGAGTTAATAGAATGGGTCTCTCACGTCTCGATAATTTTCTGAAGTCATCTGGCGGAACAATTATATATGTTGATCCTAGCAGTATTGACTCAACAGATAGTATTGAAAATCAGGGAAATAGTCTAAGTCGTCCATTCAAGACTATACAAAGAGCCTTAATGGAGGCTGCTAGATTTTCATATCAAAGAGGAACCGATAACGATAGATTCGATAAGACTACAATTTTACTTTATCCTGGAACTCACGTAGTAGATAACCGTCCAGGATATATTCCTTATAATAATCTTTCAAATAGTTTTAAACTTCGTAGCGGCGCAGAGACTAATGATTTAGTTCCTTTTGACTCAACCACTAACTTAGATTTAACCAATCCAGAAAACTCTTTATATAAATTAAACTCTGTTTTTGGTGGTGTTATCATTCCTCGTGGAACATCAATCGTTGGTATGGATCTTCGTAAAACTAAGATTCGCCCATTATACGTTCCAAATCCTGAGAACGATAATATCGAAAGATCTGCAGTTTTTCGTGTAACTGGTGGTTGTTATCTGTGGCAATTTACTATTTTAGATGCAAACCCAACTGGTGTTTGCTATAAGGATTATACATCAAACACTTTTGTACCTAACTTCTCACACCATAAATTATCTTGTTTTGAGTATGCTGATGGAGTAAATGATGTCGTTATTAATGATGCATTTATCACAAACTTTAGTGCTAATAGAACTGATCTTGAAATTTATTATGAAAAGGTTGGTATTGCATATGGACAATCGAGCGGAAGAGAGATTGAACCAGATTATCCATCAACAACAATTGATATTCAACCTGTAATTGATGAATATCGAATCGTTGGTTCAAGAGGAGCAGAAGTAGGAATTAGCAGTATTAAAGCAGGTAATGGTGTACTTGCAACAAAGAACATTACCGTCACACTTTCATCATCACTTTCTGGCCTTAATATTAATACACCAATTCAGATTAGTGGAGTTGGTGCTTCTGGATATGATGGTCAGTATGTTGTATCTCAGGTTAATAGTCCTACAGAAATTGTATACCAAGTTCAAAATCCCCCAACAACCGCACTACCTTCTGCAGGATTAATTGCAGCGGCTAAATTAAATATTGCAGTTGACACAGTAACCTCAGCATCTCCATATATCTTTAACTGTTCGCTTCGTTCAGTTTATGGTATGTGTGGTCTGTTGGCAGATGGTGATAAGGCTGATGGATTTAAGTCCATGGTTGTCGCTCAATTTACAGGTATTGGTCTCCAGAAAGATGATAAGGCATTTGTAAAGTATAATTCAACCTCAGGCATATACCAAGATTCTACAGTATATACAAACTTACATAGTGATTCTCTTGCGAGATTCAAACCAAGTTATGAAAACTTCCATATTAAAGCAACAAATAATGCATTCTTACAATTAGTTTCAGTATTTGCAATTGGTTATGCCCAACACTTTGTATCTGAATCTGGTGGTGATCTATCAATAACTAATTCCAACTCCAACTTTGGAGCAAAGTCTTTAGTATCATCTGGTTTTAGAAAAGAGTGTTTCTCAAGAGATGATACAGGTTATATCACTCATATCATTCCACCAAAGCAAATTGAATCTTCAGAGGCGAGTGTTGAATTCATTGCAATTGATGTGGGCGTAACAACTTCAGTTTCTGCTGGTGCTGCAACTACAAGTAAACTTTATTTGTATAATGAAGTCAATGAAGATTTACCACCAGTTTCCGTAATTGATGGTTATAGAATTGGTGCAAAAACTAATGACAGTTTGTTTGTAGAAGTTTCACAAAGTGGAATTACAACTCAATATCTGGCTAAAATTGTCATGCCAGATAGTCAACTGTCTTCTCAAAAATTATTTACTGTTGGCAGAAGCACCTCTGGTGTCAATAGTATAACTTCAAATATTTTCACTTTAACTAACAATCATTCATTGATTCTTGGCGAATCTGTTCGTGTTTATAGTGAAAATGGTGTAATGCCAGATGGTATCAATTCAAATCAGTTATATTATGCTATTACTTCGGGCAGTGGAATTACTTCAACGAGTCAAATTAAACTTGCACAATCATTAAATGATGCTCTAACTGATGTTCCAATTACTGTCAATAATAAAGGTGGAATTTTAAGCGTTGTAAGTAGAGTATCTGATAAGTTCTCTGGAAATATTGGACACCCAATTCAATGGGATTCTACTCAATCTCAGTGGTATATTAATGTTTCTACTGCATCAACTGAAAATACTTTATACACCTTGATTAGAAATTCTGGTATTGGTAGTTTAGGTCAAGCGACTCCAAGAACATATATTACTAGAAAACCAGATACTAGAAGTCTGATTGATACTGTTTATAGAGTTAGATACGTTCTTCCAAAGGATTCAACGGTTACTTCAAGACCACCATTAGACGCATATATTTTACAAGAATCTAATAATGTAATTGGATCAGGAACTACAGAAATCTTCAAGTATTTTGATCCCACAAATTCATCTACATTATCGAATTCAAATGAACTGAGAAACCCAAGATTCATTGCAAATGCAACTTGGTCTTCAAATACTGCAAACATTATCACAGAAGTTCCTCACGAATTGACTGTAGGTTCTCAAGTAGAAATTATTAATGTAAAGAGTTCTAATAATACTTCGGCAACTGCAAATCTTGGTTTTAATGGTACATTTACAGTTACTGGAATTAGCAGTACAAAACACTTCAGTTATGCACTGACTTCTAATCCTGGAACATTTACTAATGATACTTCTGTTCGTAATGCATCTCTTCCTGCATTCAAGAGAAAGAGAACTCTTGATACTTATCAGATTTACAGATCACAAGAGGTTCAAAAGTATATTCCTTCCGTCCAAGATGGAATTTATCACTTAGTTATTGTAAACACATCAAATGCACCAACAGTTGCTCCATTTACTGGATTAAAGTTCTCTCAACAAATTCAAACATTATATCCTCAAATCAACAGAGACAATCCAGTTTCTGATCCAAATGCATCTGCAAGTTTTGCTCTTTCCGATCCAATTGGCCAAGTTGTAACCAATGATCCTCAAAAGAGTATTACAAAGGAAACATTAGGAAAAGGACTAATCGACTTTAATGTTGGATTTGCACTCACTGATATTCAATCAAATAGTGCAGGAACTGCTCATACATTCTTTACTGCCTTAGATCATAATCTCTCTGGCATCACCGGGGTCAGTATTGTAAGTGGAGGATCTGGATATGGAACTGGATCTTCTGGATATGCATATAATGCAAGACTTGTTGGAATTGGAACATCAACAACAGGATCCGATGCAACCGCAGTCATTACATTTAATGGATCTGGAACAGTAACTGCTGTTAAGATTATGAATGGTGGTAGTGCATATGGTATCGGAAATACATTATCGATTGTAGGTGTTGCTACTACCGCAGGATTTACTTCTGCAGTTGTTCAAGTTACATCTGTCACAAACAATATTGGGGACTGCATACAATTAGATGGTGTTACTCCAGGATCAAATAGTGATTACAATACATTATATAAGATCACAAATATCACTACAGGAAATAGTAAGAAAATTGAAGTAGAGTCTTCAACTACAATTGGTAATCCATCTATAACTGGACTTGGTATTACTGCGACTGCATATAGTAACACAAAAGTTGTTGGAAAAACCATTGGGATTTCTACCTTTGTATATTCACCAACTACAGGAATTGCCACAATCGGATTTACAACATCACATGGATTTAAAGTTGATAACAAACTCCGTGTAAGTGGATCAACAAATACATTCTTCAATGGTGATTTCATTGTTAAGAAACTGAATAGTTTAACATCTTTAACTGTTAATGTAGGTTTAGGAACTACTTCGGTTTATACAAGTGGAACTCTTAATGTTTATAGATTTGGTTTTGCATCCAATTTTGGTGATATTACACCAGAAAATGAAAACTTGGGTGGTAGATTCAATCAAGAATATGCAGGTATTACTACGGTTCTTGGAGCAACCCTTGCAAGAGATGCTTCAAGTTCTACTCCATTAGTCATACCAAATGCAGTTACCTTAGGATTCAAACTTGGAGATTATATTCAAATAGATGATGAGGTCTTTAGAATTAAAACAGATGTTACTGGCAACTCAGTTTCTGTATTCAGAGAGTTGTTTGGAACAAAGAGACAAACTCATGATGCAAATTCTGTAGTTAGAAGAATTAAAGTAAGACCAATTGAACTTCGTAGAAATTCAATCATTCGCGCATCTGGTCATACCTTTGAATATCTTGGTTTTGGCCCTGGTAACTATTCAACT
>Ga0222713_10007577_pt1 | contig 10147 bp, 9 predicted proteins | sample C33_649DmetaG_FD_165061 | JGI IMG/M metagenome (GOLD analysis project Ga0222713, IMG submission 165061) | Estuarine water microbial communities from San Francisco Bay, California, United States - C33_649D | ecosystem: Environmental > Aquatic > Marine > Unclassified | place: USA: California... | reverse complement strand
CGAAATGCCCCCATCTGCACCAATCGCAGACCATCGCGCCAGGGCTTGGCCAAATCCAGCACCGAGTCGTAGTTGGTGTCGATGAACGACGACATCTCGGCTTTGTACAGGTCTTCAAGCCAGTTGCAAAATTTAATGAACGAATCGGCTTCGACCTTGTTGGAAAACTTGGCAATTTCTTCGGCCATCGCTTCGCGCCCGTGGCGCACCATGAGTTCACTTCCATCGTCGTACACAGCGCGATACATCGGGTCGACTTTTTTGATGGTGACAAAGTCGGCCATGTTGGCACCTGCTGCCGCAAAGGCATCTTCCAATAGCCCTGGCATTGTGAGCACGGTAGGGCCGTTGTCTAAGCGAAAACCATGCGACTCGATAATCCCGGCGCGACCGCCCGGAATATCGTCGCGTTCGAGCAGCGTGACGTTATGACCACTGAGCGACAGATATGCAGCCGAAGAAAGACCCCCTAAACCCGCGCCGATTACCACAACATGCATAGGACTACTCATGCTCGTCGGTCGCTCACGAAATGTGCAAGTTCTACGAGATGATTACGCACCGACTGATCAATTGCTGCGTCTGTAATCGCTGTGATGGCCTCGGTGGTGAGGCGCTCAATCGTTGACTCCATCTCAGTTAGCGCCCCACAATCGACGATCGCTTCTTGCACGCGGGCGACATCTGTGTCACTGAGCACACCACTTCCTACTTGCTCGAGCACGACGCGCTGTGCCGGGTCGGCCCGTTGCAGTGCCATTGCCATGAGTGGTGTCGGTTTCGCTTCGCGCAAATCGTCGCCTACTGGCTTGCCGGTCAGTGCGGAATCGCCGAATGCGCCGAGCACATCATCACGCAACTGAAACGCGTCACCGAGTGGCAGGCCGTACGCCGAGTAGGTGGGCAGTAGCGCTGTGGCCTCGTCGGCGAGGAGTGCGCCAAGGTGCAGTGGCCGCTCGATGGTGTACTTACCACTCTTATAGCGACAGATGCGCGCTGCTTTGTCGGGGCGGCGCTCGTTTTGGGCCGAGCCGAGCATGTCGAGATACTGGCCAATATTAAGTTCGACTCGTAGTTCATTCCACATTTGCCAACCGCGCACGCCGAGACTGGCGAGCAGCATGTCGGCGTAGACAAACGACAAATCACCGATCAAAATTGCCGCACCATCGCCAAACCGTCGCGCGTCTCCCGACCAGCCTCGGCTGCGATGCTCGGCTTGCATTGACTCGTGGGTGGTGATGGCCCCGCGCCGTGTGGTCGAGCCATCCATGATGTCGTCATGAAACAGCGCAAAGGCGTGCAGCAGTTCGAACGCTGCCCCGGCGTCGATGACCCGTGCATCAGTTGAGGCGCCACCGGCCCCCATGAAGCCCCAGTAGGTAAACACTGGTCGCAGACGTTTACCCCCACCCACCACCATGCGTTCGAGTTCATCGAACGGCGCAGCAAGATCAGCGTCGAAGGTGGTCCAGCGTTGACGCTCGGTGGCTAAGAACGCTCGTAATCGCTCGTCAACACGCCCAGCAATATCGCGGATTGATGCCGGCGCGGTAGTCACGAGACGAGACTACGCCAGCGTCAACGTGAATCTTCTGGAAGCTGAATCTCTTTTACTTCCAGTCGCGCTGCGGCAATGCGATCGCGACAAATCTTCACCAGTTCGGTTGCCCGCTTCACTTGCTCGGCCAGATGGTCTACATCGATGTCGTCATCTGACAATTCATCAAGAATCTCTTCAAGTTCGGTGACGGCTTGTTCGTAGCCGACACTTGCGGGATCATTTTTTCGAGCCATGTTTGCTCTCCTTTGCTGACTGTTTTGTTGACGTATTTGTTGCGATGTCGGAAATAGTGCTCACCAGCGTGCCGTCGGCCAGGCGTGTGATTACCTCGGTGCGTGTATCGAGACCTTCTACTGACTTGAGCACTTTTCCGTCGGTGCTGTAAGTAATGCTCCATCCGCGGCGCATCAACACCACCGGGTCGTAGCCGACAATTTGGGCAGCCAGCTCGTTGATTCTTGCCTTGGCACTTTCCAATGCCGTGGTGCGCAAAGTGCCCAAGCGGCCGACGGCATTTGCCACGCGGCGCTCGCTGTTGGCAAGTGCCGCCAGCACCACCGTTGCAATGCGCTGTGCTGCTTCGTCGACTTGACGCATGAACTCTTCGACCTTGCCGATAATGGCAACGGCACAAGCAGTAGGTGTTTTATTCCACGAGTACGCAACTTCGTCGGCGATGCTGGTGTCGACTTCGTGGCCAATGCCAGTGAACACCGGTTTGGTGCATGCTGCAATGGCGCGAGCGATGGATTCATCATCGAAGGTGGCGAGATCCACTCGCGACCCACCACCACGAATGACCACCACCACATCAATATCTGCTTGCGCAGAAAACATCGCGATAGCACCCGCGACTGCTGGGGCTGCCGCATCACCTTGCACTCGCACGTCACACAAGGTGACACGAAAGCCAATGCCAGATTCTTCCAAGGTCTTCATGAAGTCGGCGTGCGCCGCCGAACCTTTGCTGGCCACCAACCCGATAGCCAGTGGCATCACCGGCAACGTAGTGCGGCGATTGCGGTCATACAAGCCTTCTTTTTTCAGCCGAGCAATAATCTCGTCGCGTTTGGCTGCCAGGTCGCCCAGCGTGAAGCGCGGATCAATATCGGTCATTTTGAAACCAAACGAACCGGATGGCGCATACACATCTGGTGTGCCACGAATCCGCACTTTGATACCGCTGACGATGTCCATCTCATGTTGCTTCATTTTGGGCAGTAGCCGTTGTCGCACACCCTTGAATAACTTCACGGCAATTACCTTTTTCTCACCGTCAACATCTTCAACAAGGTCGAAATAGCAGTGGCCGCTAGTTGGATTACTTACCTTGGTGACCTCGCCGTACACCCATACGTCGCGAAACTCGCGCACCAGCACCATGTTGATGTCGTCAATGAGTTGCGAGACACTCCGGGCAGCTTCGTTGAGTTCGCTGTTTTGGTCGCCAAGGGGATTGCTAAAGGCATCGTCAAAGTCAGTCATGCAATTTTTGTGGTACCTCGTTGCCTGGCAGGTTGGTTGGAGTGCTCCCGCAAATCTAGGCTGACGGTCTCATGTTGAAACTGCAACGGCTTGGCGTTGTGGTTGCACTGGTCATTGCCGCCACCGCCTGCGGCGAGCGACTGGTGTACGAGGCTTCGTCTGACCCCACCATCGTGGAGTCAGACGTCTCAACCACGGTCGCCTCGGATGAGTTCAATAACAACCCTGCAACCGGCTCGGCAACAGACACAACGGTAAGCAGCGACACGATCAGATGGGCTGCATGCCCCGAGTCACCAGCCCCATTGGAATGCGGGCAACTTGCGGTGCCATTCGACTACGACAATCCCGGTGCTGGCTCATTCGTTTTGTCGCTAATGCGACGGCCAGCAGAGATTCCCGCGTCACGCATTGGTTCACTGTTGGTGAACCCTGGCGGCCCTGGCTTTGGTGGAACAGCGGTTGCCGAGCAAGCCGAGTGGTATTTCAGCACGGAGCTGCTTGAGCAATTTGATGTTGTCGGATGGGATCCGCGCGGCACCGGCGCATCGACGCCGGCAGTGGACTGCACCGAGGACTACGACCGCTACTTTGGCATCGACTCGCCACCCAACGACGAAGTGGCAAAGCAGAAGATGATTGATCTCACTCAGGAGTTCGTTGACCTTTGCGTCGAGCGCAACGGCGAGATGCTCAAATACCTGTCAACCGAGGCGTCGGCGCGCGACATGGATTCAATTCGAAAAGCGTTGAACGAAGACGAGATTTCTTACTTCGGCTTTTCCTACGGTTCAGAACTCGGTGCTACTTGGGTGACGCTGTTCCCCGACACAGTTCGTGCCGCCGTCTTTGATGGAGCATCAGACCCCAACGCCAATGGTTTCGATCAATCAATCTCGCAACTCAAAGGCTTCGAACAGCAACTCACTGCATTCTTGGCTGACTGCGCCAAACGTGTTAGCTGCAAGATCTACAACAACGGTAAGCCAGCCGCGTTATTCGACCAACTGGCTATCGACATCGACACCAACCCCATCGTGGTGTCGAGCGACCGCACGCCAGTTACCCAAGGTGTCTTCTACACCGCTGTCGTGCAGGCGATGTACAGCAACACGTTGTGGCCGCAACTCGAAACTGCGCTTGCTGATGCGGCCAAAGGCAATGGTGCACAACTCCTTGCACTTTATGACGACTACTTCCAGCGGCAGCCCGATGGGTCTTACGGCAACGAACTTGAAGCATTTTTGGCAATCTCGTGTTTGGACGACCCTGAGGGCTCGACCGTCGCTGATGTTGATGCCGACGTTGCGCGGTTTGCTGCCGCAGCCAAACGACTTGGCGAAAACTTTGGTTATGGCTATGCCTGCGCACTCTGGCCACACCGCGTGGCGGAGCGAGTGGTCGTGACTGGTAAGGGTGCTGGGCCAATCGTGGTCATCGGCACGACAGGTGATGCTGCAACACCACTGGCCAGCACTCGCAAGGCTGCCAGAAATCTCGAGCAAGGTGTGCTCGTCATTGTGGAGGCTGATCGCCATACGGGATACGGCCTCAACTCATGCGTGGTGCAAAACGTTGACGCGTACCTGATTTTGCTCAAAGCCCCCAAGAATGAGACCTACTGCAAATAACGTCAGGCCTACTAGCGACGTTCAATTACTACGGTTGGTCTGCACCAAGCACGTACACGCTTCTCGCCCATGTCGGTTTTGTCAGGCTCAAGACACGCCCAAACAATAATGATGCCCAAAAAGGCAGTCGTTGAGAAATTCGTGGTGTGGCAACTTGGAATCGTCGAATAGAGAATGTCTCTCGTAGTTGGGCGAACGTTGAATTAATCGACTCAGTATTTGCGGTGGAGACTGTGATAACTGCTACGCCATGAGAACTCAGACTAAGCAGCAAAAACTTCAGCCATTTATCATGTTCTGCTATCGACTCGGTTCGTGTAAATGGATAAAACTCCTGACACAGAATAAAGTCGTATTTGCGCGCCGAAACCGGCTCACTTGGGTTGATTGCCTTCGCAGTGAAGTTGCAATCGATCCACTGTGTATTGGCGAATCGAACCGCATCATGCGAAACGTCGATACCTTCAACCGTCGAGTCGGGCCACGCACGCTTCAAACCTGCAGTGGTGTATCCCGCACCGCAACCGAGGTCAGCGATACTTTCAACCTTTGCAACGCTCAAGCGTTGGAGCAAATTGTGATAATCCCGGCAAAGTGCCGCAATGTGTTTGGGCTTGTACGGATTGTGGTGATGCAACCCGGCTGAAATTGGATCTGCGCCGTCTGCCAATGCACGATACGAAGCAAAATCATTTCTTGTATCAAGCTGGCCTTGCTCTGCCAACGCTCTAACGCGCAATTCTTGTTGGGAAATGGCGTGAGGTGACCACCACTCATCTTCGATGTTTGAGTTCGTCATTCCTGCCTTGTCTCTGCAGCTCAAAGAAGCTAGTTAACAAAATAGCGCATTCTTCCGCGAGCACACCATGGCGCACTAAAGGTTCGTGGTTCAATCGTGGGTCAGCTGCAATGTTGTACAGCGATCCCACCGCGCCTGCTTTCAGATCTGGCGCACCAAACACCACAGTGCTTACACGGGCGTTGATGATTGCGCCAGCACACATCACACAAGGCTCAAGCGTTACGTATAGCGTGCAATCGTCGAGTCGCCATGTGCCGAGGTACGCAGCGGCTGCGCGAAGCGCGAGAACTTCGGCATGTGCTGATGGGTCGTTGAGTTGCTCACGCTGATTGCCAGCGCTGGCAATCACAACCCCGTCACGAACAACTATGGCTCCGACAGGAACATCGCCATGCTCTGCGGCCTGGCGTGCTTCGACCAAGGCGGCGCGCATGGCTGTTACATCATCCATAACACCACGGTAGACCTCATCGTGGTACGAATCATCAGTACGCTAAAGATGTGGCAACGCGTCCCGAGCGGGGAGCACCATCCAACGTGCTCATTCTTGACTGCACCTTGCGTGACGGCGGCTATTACAACGACTGGGATTACTCATTCGACTTAGTTAAGCGATATGCCGATGCCATGGCTGCGGCAAAAATCGACATTGTTGAACTCGGCTTTCGCACCTTGCAAAGCACCCAGTATTTAGGCGCTACTGCCTACACCACGGATGCATTCATCGAGCGGTTGGCGATTCCACAGAGTCTGCAATTGGCGGTCATGATGAACGCCAAAGAATTGGTCAGTGCAGCTGACCAACGCACTGCGATTCGCAGCACGTTTGCCCGTCGCGTCAACTCGCAGGTGTCAATGGTGCGCATTGCCGCAAACCGCAACGAAGTTGCGACCCTTGGACCAGCCATCGAAGAACTGCGCGAACTTGGTTACGAGGTAGCACTCAACTTGATGCAGATTTCCGAGATTGCACTCGATCACATCACCGCGTTCGGCCAACAAGCCAAGTCATTCGATGTTGCCTATGCCTACATTGCCGACTCGTTCGGCTCGCTTCGCCCAGCCAATTTGCCACCCATCATGCGAGCGCTCGGTGACGGGTTCGGAACCGCAATCGGCTGCCACTTGCATGACAACATGTCGTATGCACTCGCCAACACGATGGAGGCGATCGACGCTGGTGCAGTGATTGTCGACTCGACCGTTCAGGGCATGGGGCGTGGGCCTGGCAATGTGCGCACCGAATACTTGGTGATGGAACTTGCCCAGCGAGGGCAAACCCAGGCTGTGGTGCAACCGCTTGTCAACCTTGTCGAACAAGAGTTTGCTGAAATGAAAAAAACGTACGGGTGGGGCTCAAGCCTGTATTACTTTCAGTCAGCCAACTTGTCGGTGCATCCGACCTATGTGATGGAACTCACTAAAGACGACCGTTATTCGCCGTCCGAAATCGTCACGGCACTTGACCGCCTCAATGAGCGTGGCGCCACCAGTTTTGATGTGCGCCGGCTAACCGAAGCCGTGCACGGCGAACCATTGCGCTTTGCCGGCGGCACCAATGTTGATGACTGGTGCACCGCTCGTGATGTGCTGATTGTTGCCAATGGCCCCGAGGCACACGCCAAAAAATCAGAGATCGAGATGTTCATTCGTCAGCATCAACCGTTCGTAATTGGGCTCAACGCTCACCTACCGATCGATATGTCGCTTGTTGATGCGGTTGCAGTGTGTCACCCCGAGCGCGCGATGCTTGATGCAACTGCACTTGCCGCACTCACTTGCGAAGTGATTGCACCGCAACAACTGCTCACATCACTCGGCATCACTGTGCAGCGCCATCGTGATGTTGGCATGTTCGTGACGAATGCAGGCTTTTCGAGTGACTCTTCAGGGGTCGGTATTCCCGACCCTCTTGTGCTTGGATACGCACTGGCAGTCGCAACCGAGGGCAAAGCAAAGCGCGTGTTGGTGGTTGGTGCCGATGGATACGACTCCACTGACACACGACAGCAAACCGTCAACAACACATTGACTCATTACAAAACCAACGTCTCGGCACTACCCGTTGTGGCATTAACCAAGACCACTCTCGCACTTGAACAGCGGTCGCTCTTTGCGCCGCTGTAGCCCAGCAACATTCACGGTTGCTTGATGATCGTCGTCATTCCGGCGCGATATGCGTCAACTCGCTTTCCAGGCAAAGCACTCGCTGATCTTGGGGGTAAGTCGGTGCTTCGCCGTTGCTACGAGCAAGTTGCCAAAGTGGTGGATGCTGACAGCATCATCGTCGCAACCGACGATCAGCGCATCGTCGATGAGTGCAACCGCTACGAGATGAAGTCGATCATCACCAGTGCAACCTGTTTGACTGGCACCGACCGGGTGGCCGAAGTGGCCCAACAAATCACTGCCCAGTGGTACATCAATGTGCAGGGCGACGAGCCGTTTTTGAGTCCTGACGGGCTCCGCCAACTCATCGACTTCACAGATACCGCATCAGCAGATCTTTCCGTTATTAACGCTTGTGCCCCGATTGGTCACGAGACCGACTTTCGCAGTGTCACCGTGCCGAAGGTGGTACGTGATCTGAATGGCAACCTGCTCTACATCAGTCGCGCCGCAATCCCCACGACAAAGTCACTGCAATTCAAGGCTGCTTATCGCCAGGTTGGGCTCTACGCGTTTCGCGCCGTTGCTTTGCAACAGTTTGCCAAGCAACCCAACAAAACCCCACTCGAAGCATTAGAAGACGTCGAGATTCTGCGCTTTCTTGAACTCGGTTTTCGTGTTGCGATGATTGAAGTGCAGGAAAATGGCATTGCCATCGACACACCCGAAGACCTCGAGCGTGCAAAGCAGTTTCTTGCTACGACTTAGTCGCCACGTGTTTCTGAATCAAAGTACTCCACTTGGCAAAACCCGGTGAAAGATCGAAATAGTCAGACGCATCAGGTTGCGAGTGTGGGCGTTGCATGGCAGTTTCAAGCCACATAACCACCGCATCAGCATTATCGCCGACGAAATAGCTGTCGTTTGGCTCAACGGGGTTCATCGAGTATCCACTTTCGTCTGCAAGCGCAGCGGTTGGCAAGCCATACAAATAGCTGTCCAGCGGGGCTGCGGTTCCGCACAAAAACACTGCAGCGCTTTCTGCCAAGGCACTCTGCAAACTGTCGTGAGTAATACGAATCTCATTTTCACTTCGATGCAGACTGCACTGGGGGTGCGGCTTTACCACAAGGGGCCATTGATGGCCCGCGCGCTTAACCGCGTCGTAAAACATCGCCAAATGTTGTGCCGAGTTTGCACAGTCAGCACCCATCACAATCAGCACTTGGCTGTGGCCGGTAACGGTAGACCTATCTCCATGTTCGGTGGCGAGATACTTATAGCGCAATGCCTCTACTGGCTCTGTAGTTGTTTGGTCGACATCGAGTTCTGCGCGATCATGAGCACCATGAATTGCCAGCGTGCGCGGTGGGGCTTCACGAAGAGCAGTATGCGCACGCATGTCCCACGGTTTCATGATCGTGTGCAAGTAGCCGATGGTGGCCACCCCTCGTTGCTGGCAAGCGGTTTCAACGAGCGACTCCCAACCTTGGCCTTCGAACGGGTACACCACCAACTGTGCACCTTCAATTCTTGACAACGCATGGTGCCAACCCCCAGCAAGCAATGCTGTGCGCGCGGCTGCAGTGCCGTGAAACGAATTGATGTAGTCATCTGCAAACAATGGCCAAAGTTCGTCGAAGCCATCTATTGCCAGGGCCGATACACCGGCGTCAATACGAGATGGGGCATTGCGACGCAACTTGCACCAACTGCTCAGCGCCCGCCAAGCCACTCGCGGCGTGATGAACGAGGTAATGGTTGCGCAGTTCAGTCTCTTTTCTAGCGACTTCCAAGTTTTCTTCTCGCCTCGTGACATTGCCGCTGGGCGCGAGTCGGTCGGCAAAAACACCACTACGGGCGTCAGACCGAGAGTTTTCACATACTCGACTAACTGCCCGTAATACCGAGCGACGATTGCCTCATCCGAAGTCTCAACCGCCGATTCTGGCATGAAGGTCACGAACACCACGTCGCCCTGCACTCTGCGGGCACGATTGGTAAGGCTAGAAAATATATTGATACACCAATACAGCGAGGTGTATATTTTGGTGCTTACCAAGCCACGAGTGGGCGTTGCTGACTGCTGCACTTGTGTTCCATTGCGCATCAGGTTGAGTCGGGTGAATACGGGCGAGTGCCATGGGCTACTTTCTCGCAGTGGTGAAGCCGCCCAATAATCGACTCCGTCAACAAGCAGATGGTCACGCAGCGACCGGCTATTGATGACAGTTTGGCCAAGGCGATGCAGTAAGTCAACGTACTGCTTGGTGATTCTTCGGCGTTCGATAGTTGACAAACTCACACCGGCCGGGTCTTTTCTACGAACTTTCTTAGCCCATCCTGCAGCGAAACTACATGCGCCAAACCAAGATGCATGTGCATGCGTTGCGTATCTGCATAGATACCAAATTGGTCACCTGGTGTGCCATCGGTGAATTCAACAGTGGTGCCTGGCACCAGTTGTTGAATCATGCTCAATAGTTGACCCACCTCGGTACGAATGCCACTGCCCACATTGATCGCAGTGTTAAGCGGTTCTGGTCGCTGTAGTGC
>Ga0222713_10007576_pt1 | contig 10149 bp, 19 predicted proteins | sample C33_649DmetaG_FD_165061 | JGI IMG/M metagenome (GOLD analysis project Ga0222713, IMG submission 165061) | Estuarine water microbial communities from San Francisco Bay, California, United States - C33_649D | ecosystem: Environmental > Aquatic > Marine > Unclassified | place: USA: California... | reverse complement strand
GAAATATGGTCATATGAAAGAATCATTTAGACCTATGGATGAACCAAAATATAGTTTGTCTATTCAAGCTCGTCAAAAGAAAGCTGATGATGCCAACAAACCACCATTTGACGGTCCATACAAGAAGTCAACAGGTGTTGTAACAGACAAATCCGGTGCAAAACATAGCCCAATGTCAGTTGCAAGAAATCTTGCAAGACAAGCATTGAAGAAACAAGCAGAAAAGATGCCTGTTAAAGAAAGCCTGGAAGAATCTCGCAAAGGTGATATTGTGAAAGAAGTTTTCAAGAAAGCTAAAAAGAAAAATGATGAAACTTTCCAGTCTGAACCTGAATTAGGTTCATCAGTTGTCAAATCAGATAATTAATTTGAGTGATAAATAAGCAATAAATTCTAAACTAGGAGAAAAAACATGGCTTTATGGTCAAATACAGATGCAAACACAAGCGTACCAAAGTTTGCACCTTCATTAGTTAATCTGACTAACACTCAGGCTAACAGTAACTTGATGTACGCAAACACAACAGCTGGTGCTTTTGTTACTGGCGAAACCATCGGTGTGTTCGGTGTAGACACAACAGAACAAAACGTTGCATCTAATCCAAAAGGCGGTCACGCTGGTTGGGTTCTAATGACAACTGGTTCTGGTGGCCGTGCAAACCGTGTTCACGTAGAAACATTGGTTGCAATGGGTTCTATGACTGGTGACGGTGGCGCTATCGCTAACGATGACGTAACTTTCGCTGACGCATAATGAGGTTCGCACAATATTTGGCAGAAATGAATTCTGACCAAGAAATTGAAAATATGCCTTCTCTAAATGGTGACATTATGGAAGAAGTCAATTCTCAATTGGAAACCGAATTACAACAATCAATTCTTTCTCCAGAATCTGGTATTCAAAAGATTCGTAAAGTGTTAGGTATGTTCGATATGGATATGCCTGCGCTTTACGATGTTGATCCAGAGGGTGAAGAAATGGTTTTTGGAATTGATGGTTCTTACCTTTATATTATCTACGCTCTCACCGATGATGGTCGTTATGATTTTTACGCTGAATTAACTGATGAAGAAGGTCTAAGCGAAATCTTATCGGATGAGGGAGAAGACGAAGAAGAATAATAATGTTTGATGAATTAAATAATGATAATATAATGATGTATGCGGTTAAGGCTTATGATAAACCAAACTGCATAATGAGTGAATTTAAAGAGGACATGAAACGATTCAATTACTTGAAACGATTATTTAAAAGATATCGCAAGTATAATGAATTGAGAGAACAATTGGTGTTAAATCACCTAGTTGTTATCTACAATGTTTTTGGTCCCGAAGTTGCATCACGAATATTATTTTTTAAAATGGCTAAAGATGACTATTCTGCCTTAAAAACATATTTGTTGTTTCTCAACATTATGCCTGATAGGGTAAAAGGAATCAAAGGCTATGATATAATTTCTTCGGATATACCGATTGATTATTCTATTGCAGAGGCATTAAGAAAAAAATGAAACAAGAAATGAGATATTGTCCTAAATGTCAGAAGATGGAAACTAGGTCTGAATGTGCCTATGGTCCATCATATTGGGACAAATATGCAGAACCTGTAAAACAAGAAGATGCACCAACTAATGCGGTTGGTAATGGGTCAGCAGTCGCAGGTCTTGGCGTTGGCGCACAGGGAGAACCAGGCGTCAATAAGAAGAAAAAGATTGCATCATTTGTATCCTTTATGAGAAGGAAAAATCCATAATGTGGATACTACAATGGTTGCCTAATTGGATTTTTTACCTAATGTTCTTTGCTGGACTATTAGGTGTTGTAGCAACATATGTGATGAAATTTATTCCATTTGTCTATGTTTACAGAACACCAATTCAAGTTGCTTCTGTTATTCTGATTGCAATTGGCACCTATATGTCTGGTGCAATTTCAAACGAAGAAGCATGGCTTGCTCGAGTGAGAGAAATGGAAGCAAAAGTTGCAGAAGCTGAGGCTAAATCAGCAAAAGAAAATGTGAAGATTGTTGAAAAGGTAGTTAAGAAAATACAAGTTGTTCGTGTAAAAGGCGAAGAAGTTATCAAGTATGTTGACAGAGAAGTAGTTAAATATGATGTAAAATTTGCTCCTGGCGGGCAATGTGAGATACCTACAGAATTCGTCAAAGCAATAAATGATGCATCGGAGCCACCAAAATGATGAGACTTCCAACAATAATTTTCTTTTTTGTGGTGGCCGCAATTATATTATTGATGACAGGTTGTTCTACAACCGTGCCTGTTAAGGCTAAATTTCCTGAGGCACCATCTATCACAAAAGAAAAATGTCCTCAATTAGAAAAAATAAAAGATAATGCAAAGTTAAGTGATATAACCAAAACTATATCAAATAACTACACAAGTTACTATGAGTGCGCCGTGAAAAATGATGCATGGATTGAATGGTATGAAATTCAAAAAAACATTTATGAGAGTGTCAAATAATGGAACTTACAAAACAACAACTAAAACAATTACTTCCAAAAAACCCCTATGTTGACCAATGGCACAACGCATTGGCACAATTATTGCCTGATTATGAAATAAACACAGCACAAAGAATTGCTGCATTTATCGCACAATGCGCTCACGAATCAGGTGGTTTTACTGCATTACAAGAAAATCTAAACTATAAACCTGCAACATTGCGTAAGTTGTTTGGTAAATATTTTCCAACAGATGAACTTGCGAATCAATATTGCAGTCGTCCAAACAAACAAGAAGCAATTGCAAACCGAATCTATGCAAGCCGCATGGGTAACGGTGATGAAGCGTCAGGCGATGGTTTTCGTTATCGTGGACGTGGACTCATTCAATTGACTGGTAAAGACAATTACACATTCTTTGCTGGTTCACTTGGAATTTCTGTCGAAGAAGCGGCTGAATATACACAAACCTTTGAAGGTGCAGCTCAGTCTGCTTGTTGGTTCTGGGAAACGAACAAGTTGAATCAATGGGCGGATAAAGGTGATATCGTAACATTAACAAAGCGTATCAATGGTGGTACCATTGGACTTGATGACCGAATTAAACATTATGAACACGCACTACATGTTTTAGGAGCGTAAGATGTTGAATGATAGAAAATTATTTTTATCATTATTGGTGTTAATACTTTTGCCATTGGGTCTTGCAATTTTTGGGGGTGACAGATTTAGATATCCATGTCAGGACCCTGATAATTGGGAAAAAGATTTTTGTAAAATGCCAAAGTGTGATGTAAGTAGAACATGTCCAGAACATATTTTTAAAGGCCAACGTGATCCAAGATTAGGACCACCGCCAACCAGAACTGAACCTATGATGCAAAGCACAGCACCTGCAGCATGCCCAACACCTGTACAAGGAGCAAATTGTGGAAAATAAAGATACATTCATTTACACCGAAGAACAGTTGATGGCTCGACTGAAATTCTTCATTGGTGTTTGTCTTGCATTAACACTAACAGGAATTGTTTTTGTCGTTTTGTACTCAATAATTTTTGTTACACAGCCATTAAACGCAATATCACCAATTGACCAAAAATTCTTTGAGTTAATTATTCCTATTGCAACATTTTTAACTGGTACTCTATCAGGTATTATGCTTGCAGGTGCTAAAAAAGAAGACCAAGAAGCAATGCTAGCAGCACAAAAACAGGCCGCATCTAATGCTGACTCTGCTGCAAAAAATAGTGCTTCTTTACTTTCTGCTACTGTTGCGCCGACAGTATCATCTGGATCATCAAGTACAATAAGTGGAGGGCCTGCTGCGGCAGATTTTGCACCACAAGTTGTCACAGGATTTGGTGGTAAACCAGCACCAGTTCAACCACCACAACAATTATTGTGATAAACGGTCTATTAAACGATAGCCACAACGGCACGCTCAGTAGCAAAAGAGTAGTTACATTTCTATCTTTTTTGCTATGTGCCGTTGCGTTTGTTGCAAACTTATTTTGGGGTTTTGAAGTAAAACAATTTATGTTTGATAGCATGATATATTTGGCTATGGTTGGATTAGGCGTGACAGCATCTGAAAAATTTGCACCATTAAACAAAGATACCAAAAAGGAAATTCCATGAAAAATATTTTAATTTCAGCAATCATTGCACTCGGCTTTATTCTACCAGTTCAAGCACAAGAAAAGAAAGAAACTGTTACAGTTTGCGTTGATGTAAAAGATAAAGAGGGTAAACCTGTTAAGGATCCAAAAACAGGAAAAGTAAAGCAAACCTGTAAAGAAATGAAATCTCACAAGAAACTTGAAGGCACCAAGTTGCCAGAAAAGAAATAATGTCTTCACAGGACAGCGATTTTATTGATATGAAGGTTGATGTTGGCGTCCTTAAAACACAGGTCGCCACCATCACCCAGCTTTGTGATAAAATGGATAAAGTCATTGACAGACTGGTGGATAACCACGACCAAATGGTTAATCAGATATATAATGACATGGACAAAAGAAAGCAAGATACTGTGGCCGATATCAAAGAATTACATTCCAGAATCACAACGGTCGATAGAAACTTATCCGACAAGTTAGAGTTGACCGAGCGCCGCATCATGGACGAAATTAAATCCTTGCGTGAAGACATTGCAGAACATAATAGAAAAGAAGATAATGAGTTGAAGAAGATTTTGGAATGGAAGTGGATGGCTGCGGGTGGTATTCTTGTTCTTGCCTGGTTATTCTCACACGTTGATTTAGGAATGTTAGGCAAACTTTTTAATTGAGATTGACAACCTCTTTAGGTTGTGTTATATTATGATTCTATGTCAATCTCAATCGAATCCAAATATATCAGGTTAATTTCTTCTCGCTTGCGTAACTTCAAGCAGAAGAAAGATTACCTATGGAACTTCTCCTGCCCAATTTGTGGTGACAGTAAGAAGAACCTAAGTAAGGCTCGTGGGTATGTGTTTCAAAAAGGCACAAATCTTTTCTATAACTGCCATAACTGTGGGGTAGGTACTAATCTTGGTAATCTCATCAAACATGTCGACCCAGCACTACATAAAGAGTACGTGCTTGAACGATACAAATCGGGTGAATCCGGTTTCTCCAATTTCAAAGACCCAGCTTTCGACATACCTTCACCAAGGTTCGACAAACTCGAAAAACAAAAAGTCTTCGAAAACGCCGAATGGCTCAGCAAACTGCCGAGTGGACATTTTTGTCTAACCTATGCAGAGAAACGCCAACTACCAAAAAACTTCTATGACAAACTTCTATACACAGATAACTTTAAAAAATTCTGTGATGAAGTTATGCCTAACCATGAAAAAGAATTAACTGCCGATAAAAGGCTTGTAATTCCTTTCTATGATAAGTATAATGAGCTCATTGGTATCTCTGGTCGTGCCCTCGAAAACTCCGACTATAAATTAAGATATGTTACCTTGCGAACGAAAGAAACGCAGGACAAATTAATTTATGGCGTGGACAAAGTAGACACTAACAAACTTATTAAGATTGTTGAGGGTCCTATTGATTCTATGTTCCTATCAAACTGTATTGCCAGTGGTGATAGTGCGTTGATTCAAACTGCCAAATTATTTGAGAATGAAAATAAAGTATTGATATTTGATAATGAACCTAGAAATAAAGAAATTGTCAAGTTGATGGCTGACTCAATTAAGATGGGTTACGATGTTGTTATTTGGCCAGACAATATTGCAGCAAAAGATATTAATGAAATGGTCATGTCTGGCATATCACCGGACGAAATTGAGAATATTATAAGTAGTAACACATTCAATGGTCTGCAAGCACAGGCCAAATATGTTTTTTGGAAGAAATTATGAAGATAGAATTGATTAGTTATTCACAACCTGAGAGTTATTTTGCAGAGAATATGACTGAGCTGGTGGCGTTTTGTGCTCGGGTATCAAATCCCGCAAATCAAAACAATAAAGATACCGCAGAGAAGTTAATTAGATATTTGGTTAAAAACCAACATTGGTCTCCTTTGGAGATGGTGAGTATGTGCTTGGAAATTGAAACGACAAGAGATATTGCTCGTCAAATTTTACGTCACCGTTCGTTTAGTTTTCAGGAGTTTTCACAACGCTACGCTGACCCAACGGCAGAATTAGATGATGCATTTGTATTGCGTGAAGCAAGATTTCAGGATACAAAGAATCGCCAAAATTCTGTTGAATTTGATATGAATGATGAAACGCAAAAACTGCTAGCGATTGAATGGGAACGTGCTCAGAAACGTGTATTGTTTTCAGTCAAGCAGGAGTATGAATGGGCTATCAAAAATGGTATTGCAAAAGAACAGGCTCGTGCTGTTCTACCTGAAGGCCTAACAGTTTCACGGTTGTATATGAATGGAACCTTGCGTTCTTGGATTCACTATATACAACTCCGCTCAGCAAACGGCACACAAAAAGAACACAGAGAGATTGCACTACAATGTGCAAAAGTAATCGCCAAAGTATTTCCAATGGCGAATGAGTTTATCACAGAATAATAATAAAATTGGAGCAATTAATGGAAGATATCGTTCACGGTATTAAGGTCGACTATTCTCGGGACAATTTGTTTGATGATTTAGGCAAAATGCGCCTTAAAGAATCTTACATGAAAGAAGAAGAAGTATCACCACAGGAGAGATTCGCCTATGTATCGAAAGCTTTTGGTTCTAATCAAGAACATTCGCAAAGACTATATGATTATTCTAGCAGACATTGGCTTTCTTATTCTACTCCCATTCTTAGTTTTGGGCGTTCTAAGCGTGGCCTTCCTATTTCATGCTTCTTACCTTATCTCGATGATAGTGCAGAAGGTCTTGTTGATTGCTTGGCGGAAGTAAACTGGTTATCAATGTTAGGAGGCGGAGTTGGAATTGGAATTGGAATTCGTAGTACCGATGATAAGTCTGTTGGTGTCATGCCTCATTTGCGTACTTATGATGCATCAAGCCTCGCATACCGTCAGGGTCGTACTCGCCGTGGTTCTTATGCCGCTTATCTTGATATTAGTCACCCAGATATTCTTATCTTTTTGGAGATGAGAAAACCAACTGGTGACCCCAACATGCGTACATTGAACCTACATCATGGTATTAATATCACCGATGACTTCATGCACATCATTGAAAAGTGTATGCTTGACCCTGAATTTGATGATACATGGCAGTTAAAAGACCCTCACAACGGTGAGGTGAAAGACACCATACCTGCAAGAGAATTATGGCAACGTATTTTAGAAATGCGTATGCAAACTGGTGAACCATATTTACACTTTATTGATACAAGTAATCGTGCGATGCCTGAGTTCCAAAAGAAACTTGGTTTGAAAATTCGCCAATCAAATTTGTGTTCAGAGATTATTTTACCAACCGACAAAGAACGTACAGCTGTATGCTGCCTGTCTAGTTTAAATTTGGAATATTATGACGATTGGAAAAATAATGAATTATTCCTTAAAGATGTAGCAGAAATGCTTGATAATGTGTTGCAGTATTTTATTGATAATGCACCAGACACTATTTCCAGAGCAAAATATTCTGCTCAACGTGAGAGAAGCATTGGCATTGGAGCTCTTGGGTTTCACGCTTACTTACAACGTCATAACTTTCCTTGGGAGTCAGCGATGGCGGTTGGAAGAAACAAACAAATCTTCCAACATATCAATCAAGGATTGGAAAAAGCAAACTTAGAACTTGGTTCAGAACGTGGTTCACCACCCGATTGTGAAGGTACTGGTCGTAGATTTGCTCATGTGATGGCTATTGCACCAAATGCATCTAGCTCTATTCTTATGGGTAACACAAGTCCATCTATTGAACCGTATCGTGCAAATGCATATCGCCAAGATACATTGAGTGGTGCTTTCTTAAACAAGAATCGTTATTTGGATAAAATCATCAAGGAGAAATGTGATGCAGACAAATCTTTGGACTACCAAGAAATCTGGTCAAGTATCATTGCAAACGATGGATCGGTTCAGCACTTGGAGTTTTTGGATGACTGGACCAAAGATGTATTCAAAACGTCTATGGAAATTGACCAGCGATGGGTTGTGGAACACGCAGCTGACAGACAACATTACATTGACCAAGCGCAATCCGTTAACCTATTCTTTAGACCAGATGTAAATGTGAAATATCTCCATGCTGTTCATTTTATGGCATGGAAAGCAGGACTAAAAACACTATACTACTGCCGTTCTGAGAAACTAGCAAAGGCAGATAAAGTATCTAAAAAGATTGAACGTCAGGTGATTGATGAAATTGACCTAAAACAAATGGCATCAAGTGATGATGTATGTTTAGCTTGTGAAGGCTAAAAGATAATTATGATAGATTATGTTGTGACTTTTTTTGCTGTGTTTTTTACAGATATATTTTATACTTATTATTTAAAGGCAGTACAAGAAGAACAAACAATTAAGGCTAGTTTTTGGGCAGTAGTTGTATTCGTAATCGCTTGCGTAGCAGTCATAAATTACACCACCAACTATTGGTTATTAATACCAGCAGGCGTGGGTGCATTTTGTGGAACATATGTTGGTATGATTTTGAGAAAGAGAAAATTATTAGTATGAAAACTATAGCTTTATTTCAAGATGACCGAACCAAAAGTGCAATATCAATGAGTGATGGTTTTCTTCATGTGCTATCTCCACATTATAATATTAAAATTTTCAGAAAAGAAGAATGTAAGGCTGAAACATTTTCTGGTGTAGATATGCTAATATTTCCTGGTGGTGCGATTGGGGGTGCAGACGATTACTTCCATATGTTCCCAAGAAAAAATGCAAATGCTGTAGCAGAATTTGTGGAAAATGGTGGAGCCTATTTGGGTGTTTGTGTTGGTGCATATTGGGCAGGACCTGATTACTTTGATATATTGAAGGGTGCTGAACCAGTTCAATACATAAAGAGACCGACTGCTGATATTATGAGAAGTTTTAATATTGCAGCTCATTGTGTATGGAAAGGCGAAGAAGAACGAATATTCTTCCGTGATGGTTGTACATTTGTTGGTGACCTTAGTCATTCAGAAATAGTAAGCACATATTTCAATAAAGAACCAATGTGTATTAGACAAGGTAAAATTGGTGTAATGGGTGCTTGTTTAGATTCTTTGGAATGGTGGTACGATAACAAAACTCTAAAACAATATTGGCATGAAGGTAAACACCATAAATTATTGTTAGACTTTGTAAATGAACTAATAGAGAGATAATATGATAGTTGAGATATTTTTATACGGATTCATAACGGCGTTTGGTTGGTGGACTGCAAATCATTATGTAATTGAACCATATTTTCCACCGCCAGTTGAACAAGTTGAAAAGAAAACAGAAGGAAAGAAATGAAAAGAATTATAAGATTCACAGCATCATGGTGTGGGCCATGTAAATCATTGGCAACGAATTTAGAGACAGCAGGTCTTGGTCTTCCAATTGAAGTGGTTGATATTGATGCACACAGCGATGTTGCACAAGAATATGGTATTCGTAGCGTACCAACATTGGTGATGTTAGATGAAAATACAGAAGTCAAAAGATTAATTGGTTCAAAAACAGTCAATCAATTACAAGAGTGGGCACAATGAGTAAAAGAAAAAGTAACTTAACAGAAGAACGAACAAGTTTTAAACCATTCAACTATCCATGGGCTTATGATGCATGGTTGAAACACGAACAATCACATTGGTTGCATACAGAAGTACCAATGGCAGAAGATGTGAAAGATTGGAAAAATAAATTAACTAAAGAAGAAAAACAATTCTTAACCCATATTTTCCGTTTCTTCACACAAGGTGATATTGACGTTGCAGGCGGTTATGTAAACAACTATCTACCATACTTCCCTCAACCAGAGGTGCGTATGATGTTGATGGGTTTCGCTGCTCGTGAAGCACTACACATTGCTGCATATTCACATTTGATTGAAACTCTTGGTCTACCTGAAACGATGTACAATCAATTCTTAGAGTATCAGGCCATGAAAGACAAACATGAATATGTCTTAGACTTGTCGGCACAAAATACAACCAAAGAAAACACCGCAACACACATTGCTGTATTCTCAGCGTTTACAGAAGGTATGCAGTTGTTCTCCTCATTCATTATGTTGTTGAACTTCCCACGCACAGGCAAGATGAAGG
>Ga0222713_10007569_pt1 | contig 10154 bp, 8 predicted proteins | sample C33_649DmetaG_FD_165061 | JGI IMG/M metagenome (GOLD analysis project Ga0222713, IMG submission 165061) | Estuarine water microbial communities from San Francisco Bay, California, United States - C33_649D | ecosystem: Environmental > Aquatic > Marine > Unclassified | place: USA: California... | reverse complement strand
CTCGCAGTTCCGTCCGTTCCTAGGGCAAAACGACGTGCAGTACGAGCGCGATCGCCGATCGCGTCGCTTTCGAGCGAATGGACGATCGAGGACGACGACGCGTCGACGCACGACTTCGCGCGCGACGTAGGGATTTCGACAATAAAACGAGACGTCGATCGCGATCGCCGATCGCGCGACGCGACCGTCGCGTCGACGGCACGCGGTCGTCCTCGGTCGTCGCGCGCGAGCGCGCTAGGAGTGCGTGCGTTGGTCGTTGTAAACATGGAACGTTTTCACGAGGTCATCCTTGAAAATCGGGAAAAAATGGAACTTTTTTTTCGCTTTTTCGCGACGTCGTTCGCGTCTCGACGTCACGCGCGCGCACACACGACGACTTGGGACGACGAGAGAGGACGGGCGCTAAAGACGTCGATAGGTGTGCGTTCGAGACGCGCGCGACTTCGAGCGGCGCGCGCGCGGGGACGAGGAGAAAACGCATCGTGGGAAACGAAAGGATTGAATCGATTTTGAATTCGAATTTCACATTGATTTTTAAACGCGCGCGAACGGGATGACGACGCACGAGGCGAAGCGAGCGAAGGTTGATGCGAACGAGAATGCGGGGAATGATATGGAGATGGATGAGAACGTTCGCCCGATGTCGGGGAACGTGGACGCGGAAACGGTGAGGAAGAGCATGAAAGATTACTACGCGAAAGCGTACCCGGCGGATCTGTTGTACAAGTGGCTGGCGTACGGGCACGACGGCAAACATCTGCGTGGGGATAAATCGTTTCCCAATAGAAGAGAGTTTTGTTTTACGTTGGAGGGGGAAATTTTTGCTCGTTATCAAAATTTCGCATCGGCGCAGGAGTTTCGAGAAGCGTTGAAGAATAAATTGCCGACGAAGATCGACATCGGGCCGGTGTTCAACCGCAAACCGAGCGAACGCCACGGAGTGGACTTGAAACCCGTCGAGCGTGAGTTAGTGTTTGATATCGATATGACAGATTACGATAACGTGCGCACGTGCTGCAGCGAGGCGAACATTTGCGGAAAATGCTGGCCGCTCATGACGGCGGCTATCAAGGTGCTCGACGTCGGTTTGCGTGAAGACTTTGGATTCAAACACTTGCTCTGGGTGTATTCCGGTCGACGTGGGGTTCACTGCTGGGTGAGCGATGAACGCGCGAGAAATTTAACTGATGAAGCGCGTTCTGCGGTGGCGGAATACTTCGCCGTGGTCAAAGGTAAGGATGCTAACGGGGCTCCTCGACTTTCGATGGCAGTGCCGCTTCACCCGTCGCTCAAGCGCGCATACGACAGTGTCTTGAAGAAACATTGGATCGAAAGGTACTTGCCCGACCAAAAGATCCTCGAGATTAAAGACAAGTATGACACAGTCTTGGCGATGATTCCGGACCCTGAAATTCGTGAGACTTTGAAGGGAGAATTCGAAACGACAAGCTCCAATTCTGTCGCTCGATGGCAAAGGTTCGAGGCGCTCGTAGCGAAAGAGCTACAAAAAAGCAAGAACCGCAATTACAAACTCGAAGGCATTTTAGAGAAGATCGTGTTTGCTCACATATATCCTCGAATTGATATCGAAGTTTCCAGGCACATGAATCACTTGTTGAAGGCGCCGTTTTGCGTCCACCCGAAGACTGGACGCGTTTGCGTGCCGATGGACCCAAAGACGTGCGATAGCTTTGATCCGGAGAAAGTTCCGACGGTTGTTGAGCTCATCGGAAGTAATCCTCGAAGAACCTTGGCTGAATACAACGCTTTGTTCATAGATGGGTTTTGCAAGAAGCTCGACGAGGAGAACGACGCGCGGCTATCGTCAAGGACGAGAGAAGTCAAGGCAGCGAACCAGCAAACCATGGACTTCTGACGCCAGTGCATCGAATCATTCGTTTCGTAAATAGCACTGCTGTATGTTATCATTAGGATCGTGATTTTATCATCATTAAAAGAATACAGCAGATTTAAATAATCGAGCACGGGATTTTGAGACTTTTCATTATTTTTGTGAGCGGAGCGTAAACTTGCCGTCATCCTCATCATCCTCGTCGACGACTTCGATCGACATCAATTTCTGGCTTGCATACAAGGTTTCTTGCCACGTCGAAGGCTTAGTTGGATCAAAGTGCACGCTCTCCGTGACGGTGGTGTCCCACTTCTCGCCGCTCGTGCTCTGACCAAATTTACGTACGCTCCCGTTTGGACTGATGACTTCACCCCAAGTCCTACTCCAGCGTTCGCCATCTTTATCGACGCGCCACGTCTCCCCACTTTTACGCCCACTTCCGATTGAGCTCATGCGCTCTTCCCACTTATCACCCCATCGAGTGCCCGTGCCGTTCTCCGCCCACTTATCCGTCCACTTCAACGTCGCCCCGTGTCCGTCGTGTTGCTCGCCCCACTTCTCCCACCACGCCTGTCGCACCTCCCGTCCGCTCTTCTCCACCCCGCGCTCGACGGTACCATTGGCGTAATATCTCTCCCACCATTTCTCTTGCCACTCTTTGCTCTCGGCATCTCTCGCCCATTTATCCGCGCTTCGTTCCAAGTGCTCCACCCCTGTGTACTCGTCTCGACAGTACGTCTCTCTCCACGTCTCCCACCACGTCTCGCCGTCGGCGTTGAACCCGCTCTTTTCGAACCCTAATTCTTTATACCCACTCAAATCGCACTTCTCCCATCTCGTTTCGCTCGACCCCGATCGTCCGTCGTCGTCCTCCGCCTTTGACGTGTTCCACCGGCTTTGATAGCCACCCTCCCCTCGATCGATCCCACTCTTTCTCGTCGTCGTTCGTCCGTGCCCAGGGACGTCTTCGACGTGATCGACGAAGATTTCTTCCTCTTTTGCGATCCCTGTGTCACGTCTCGGAGGTTTACTCCTCGTCGTCGTCATCACGCGATGTTTTCTGTGAGTTGATCCGCGCCGCGCGCGCCAGCCAGGGTCGCGCGCGGCGGAGCTCACGCGCGCGTCCTGTCGCGCGCGCGCGAGGGACGAAGGGCGAGAACAACACGAGGGATCCATGGATGACATGGACAGTGCGATTTGAGAGCGTCCAAAGGTCGTCAAATCGAAAGCGAAGCGATGGAGAAGTGAAGGATATGGTTGCGCGAGCCGCGCATTCGGCGTTCGAGCGACCGAGCGAGAGTGTTGGCGAGAAATGGAAATTTGGAATTGCGACGGAAGGCAAAAGAGAAAGAGAGTCTATTGTTCGTTATATAGTTATTTCTTGCGACGGTATTTCGCGGCGGATTTGAACTTGCCTTTGGAGGGTTTGAACGCGCGGTCGCTCGCGTTGGTCGCGGCGCCGCGGAATTTGCCTCGGTAATCGGCTCCGCGACCGACGCGCTGGACGTCGTCGTCGTCCTCGGCGCGAGCCTCGGCGCGAGCTTTTGCCGCGCGACGCTGTTTCGCTTGAGGGTCTCGCGAGTTTTTCACCATGCGCACGACTTTACTGGCGACTCCACCGGTGAGGCGGGCCTCGCGCTCGATGGCTTTGATGGATTTCACACCCCTCGTGACGTTGAAGCTCCTCGCCGGGGCGTCGTCGTCGTCGCCGCGCTCCTTGGCATGTAACTGTTGCTGGGCGAGCTTACGACGGGCGCGCTTGCTGTCGGGGAGCTTGTCTGGGCCTCCCACGGAGCGATCGCGCTTGGTGCTTCGCCTCGCGGCTTTGCCGCGGCTCTTGCCGTCGACCAAATCCAGCTCCGCGGAATCCATGGCCTTGAGGGCGTGTTTTTGCGTCTCGCGCTTTTCGCGTTCGCTTTGGAACCACGTCTTCGCCGGTCGCGAATGAATCTCGGCCGAGTGCGCGATAATATTTTCCGCCTTTGTGGCTTCCATTTCCGCCTTTTGCAACTGTCGCTCCGTGCGCTCTTCGTAGTTAACCTGCACGATTTGGTCCTCCAAGTCTTCAATCTTCTTCTGCCACTCGGCGACGATGTTCCCCGGAACGATGCGCGCTTTCAATAAATTCGCCCCTCGTTTTGCTATAGTCTTGACTAACTTGCGATCACTCTCTTCCATGAACGTCAGCGCCGTGCCTTTCTTACCCGCGCGCGCGGTTCGACCGACGCGATGTAAATAGCTCGCCAGCGTTTTTGGGGCGTCGAATGAAATCACCGCGTCGACGGATGGAATGTCCAAACCGCGCGCGGCAACGTCCGTGGCGATCAAGTGCGTCACTCGACCAGTTCTGAAGTTATCGAGCGCCGCCAAACGTTGCGTTTGCGTCATATCTCCGTGCAATTCACCAGCCTTCATCCCGCTCAAACCGAAGATGATTTTCAAACGATGCGCCTCTTGTTTGGTTTTGGAAAAAATAATGGTCGACTTGTCGTACGAGCGGCTCACAATGGACATCAAAAACGCCTCTTTTTGCGCGCTCTGGTTCGGCTTGAGCTTTAAAATTTCCTCCGTAAGCGAGCCTGGAGTTGTTCCGAGGGTATCCGCCGAAAGCCTCGCAGGATTCTTCATCGAAAGGCTCGCAAGCGCCTCGACACCCGCCGTGAGCGTGGCGCTAAACAACATTGTTTGGCGCTTCTTAGGACACTGTCGAACAATCTCCTTTATCTCTTCCAAGAAACCCATCTCTAAAAGACGGTCGGCTTCATCCAAAATCAAAGTCGCTAAATCTTCTAACCCGAACGAGTGAGTGTTCCGCACGTGATCGATGACTCGACCCGGCGTTGCCACGACAATTTCTGGGCGCGTCCGCAACGCCGCCGCCTGAACGTTCGCCGATAGCCCACCGACTACGAGCACGGCGCGGATATTCGTGAACTGCGCTAATCGCTCGGTCATCTGATGCACCTGAACCGCTAATTCTCGCGTGGGCACGAGCACCAAAATATGCGTCGCCGCCGGCGGACGCGGTCCTCGATGCAACATGCGTTCTAGTTGTGGCAACATAAATGCCGCGGTCTTCCCACTTCCCGTCACCGCGCGCCCGCAAACGTCACGACCAGTCATGGCGATCGGAATCACCGCCGCTTGAATCGGCGTCGGCTTTCTATAACCTAAAACCTCGCACGCGCGCGTGAGCGGTCGGGACAAGTGTAACTCGTCAAACGCCTTCGCGTCAAACGTCATGTCTCCCTTCACCCCGCTCACCACCGCTCGCTCTTGAAACGCACCATCAGATTCAGATTCAGATTCAGATTGCGAATCATCTCCCTTCACCGGTCGTTGTGTTTTCCCTTTCGGCTTCGTCGGCGTCGTCGCGACTTTCCTCTCCGCGCCTTTCTCCCGAACATCTACCCTCTCTTTCTCCTCCTCCTCCTCTTCCTCTTCCTCCTCTTCCTCCTCCTCCTCCTCTTCCTCGCTCGTCTGATCTTCATCCTCGCTCCCACTCACGCTCGCTCCGTCGCCATCATCGCTTCCATCGACTTCCCCGGGCAACGGCGCGTCCTCGCTCGCGCTCCCGTACGCGCCCTCGCTCGCGCTCGTCTCATCCTCCTCCACATCTCTCGCACCTTTTTTCCCCCTCTTCGCTTTCGCTTTCGCTTTCGTCGTCGTCGTCGTCGTCTTCAATTTCAACGCATTCGCGATCTTTTCATCCACATCCGTCGCTTTATTCTTCTTCAGCTCGCGCTCGCGCGCGCCGTGCGCGCGCGAGAAATCCCACGGCGCGCGCACGGCGCCGCCACGTCCATCGACGCCGTCGCGAAACTCGCTTTGATCGTCGAACGCGAACGATCGATCGAACGTAAATCCTCCGTCGTCGTCGTCGTCGTCCTCACGCGCGTCGTTCACGTCATCGCGCGCGATCGATCGCGATTTCATGGGTGAGTTGTGACGCCCCGATGCGATGCGCATCGCGAATGAACGTCGTTCATTCCCACACGCACGCCGCACGCGATGACGTCATCCGTGGACGCGCGCGCCAAACGCCCACGGTCGAGGACGATGGGGAAAAAAACGACGCTTTCGTCGAACGCGTCGCGCGACGTCGAAGGCGTCGCGCAAGTCGATGCGTCGCCCATTCCATTCATGCTCGCCCACGTCGCGTTCGGGGTGGTGTACTTCACGACCGCGCAGACGATCTTGCTCGCCGACGTCGTTTCGCCGACGTTAATGCCTCTCACTGGGTTGCTTTACGTCAGTGATTTTTTAAGTTCGTCGTTCACGTCGACTCCGAGGAGGACGAACGCGAATGCGAATGCGAAAAAGACGACGCCCGCGGTGGCGTACGCGCTGCCGATTCTCGACATGGGCGGGTTGACGTGCGCGTTCGAAAGCATGAAGCTGTGCGGCGGGGCGACGTATCAAACGATCTCGGGACTGTTGATTCCGTTGAGTGCGATTTTATCGCGCGTCGTTCTTCGACGAACGTTCGTGCGCGCGCAACACGTCGCTTTGGGGTGCGTGATTTGTGGATTAGTGGTCAAGGGACTCGGCGCGCGGGGCGGGGACGCGAACGCGGTGGACGCCGTCGGCGTGATGTATGGCGTCGTCGCCACGGTGTTCTACGCCTGGCGAGGGGTGGTGATGGAGTATTTAAGCACGAGCGAGGCAAAGATGAGCGGGAATGCGATGACGATGTTGATGGGGAGCGTCGGGTTGGGGACGTTTGTCGCGTACGCGAGCGCGCGGTTGGCGAGCGACGCGAACGGACTGGTTTGGGAGCACTGGAATAAGCGCGAGCGAGATGTTCAAGGCGTAGTGTTCGTGATTGCGGTGAATATGATCAGTCGAGCGTTCATGGTGAAGATGATGATGGCGATCGTCGAACGAGCCGGGTCGACGCAGTTGGCGTTGTCCAATGCGATTCGATCCGTCGGCGTGATTGCGTTTTCACACGTTATTTTTTGCGCGAACGATGAAAGGCAGTGCTTGAACGCGCCAGGAGCGCTGAGCGCATTCATGGTTGTCCTTGGTGGCGTGGCGTTCGCCCTGAACGCGCCGGCGAAGGCGGTAGTGGTGAAGACGGCGGCGTCGAAAGACTCATCGATGAAATCCAAAGCCGTCGCCGCGGCGCGCGAATCAGAAACTGAACTCGCCGACGTCTCCACCGTCCGACGTCGCCGTTCGGCACGCAAATCTTAGTTCTCTTAGTCCTCTCCGTCTTCTGCTATGTATCATATCTCTCCGCGTCGCGTGCGGTACGATCCATGTCGCATCCGTTTGCGCGCCGTCGCGTCCGTTCGCGTCCTCCTCGCGCGCGACGTCATAATCCACCTCCCAACTCTCCCGCCAGTTCGTCAACCATGCGCGTCATCCCATCGAACGCGTTCACGCTCACCGCGTGCGCTCTCGCGTGCGTCGCGTTCGCGTACGCCTCCACAGAGGAGACGACGTGGACGCCCTCGCGCGCGCTTCTCGAACGCGACGCCGTCGCGCGCGACGCGCGCGCGACGCCATCCCATCTCGCACGCACCGGCGTCGGCGACGACCGCGAACGAGGGAAAGAGAAAATAAACGAAAATAATAATGACGGCACGGCGCGCGCGCGCTCGCGGGCGAGCGGGAAAACGTCCGGGGAAGATGGGCATGAAATGTCGACGCGCGCGCGCGGACGCGCGTTGCTCGGCGACGGTGGATGGAACATCGGTACGGCGACGTGGTACGGCGGCCCGAACGGGCCTGGGCCGGACGGCATGTCGATCTACACCGGGTCGTGCGGTTTAGGACAAAACTTACCGAGCCACTACGTGTCCGCGATAAACACCGATGGTGGGTATGATTACGGGTTGACAGACTTGTGCGGGAAATGCTTCGAGGTGATGTGCGTCTCCGGACGACAACGCGGATTGTCGAACAGTTTATTAGGACCGTGGGCGGGATGCATGGAGAGCGGATCAAAATCAATCACGGTCATGGTGACGGATTCGTGCCCGTGCAAGCATCCAAATCCGTCGAATCAGCGATGGTGCTGCGGCGGCGAGAACGCGAATCGACACTTTGATTTGTCGTACCTATCGTTCGACGCGATAGCGATCCGACATCGCGGCGTGGTTGATATCCAGTATCGACCGGCGGATTGCAAGGATTTGGGACAAGAAAAATACTACTCTTAATTTGGGTATTTGGAATTATTGTTGCGTTGATTAAATGAGTTGATGAATGAAAAGGACGAAGAAACGATGTATCAATCGATGCGACGACGACGACATTCGACATTCGACATTCGACGTTTGGCGTCGACGTCTGAGCACGTTCGCACGCAAGGATATGAAAGCCATATGAAAACTACAAAATTGATCGCGTTTACGGCGGTTCACCGGATTTCTGCTGCGCCACACGAGCGTACAGTTGATGGTTCCATTTTGATCAATAATAAAAATGAAATGAACTTTGATTAGCCGCGGTACGTCACTCGACGCCTCGCTATGCGATATTCAAGATGAGACGCACGAAAATATTAAATGCATTAATGTGCGACCTCGCGCATGGTTTCGTATCCCCAGCGTCGTCGGCGTGGTGTCGAGCGTATGCGACGGAGGCGTCGTCATCACGGCGGTTCGCCGTCGTAGGGAGCGGTCCAGCGGGAATGTATGCCGCGCTCGCGCTCACGAAAACATTTCAAGGCTCGGTCGTGGATGTTTTCGAGCGATATCCCACGCCGTTCGGGTTGGTGCGCTTCGGCGTCGCCCCGGACCACGCGGAGACAAAGTTGGTGACAAATAAGTTTCACGAGACGTTGACGACGCGGAGCGACATTCGCTTCTACGGCAACGTGAAGCTCGGTCGAGACGTTTCCGTGGGCGAGTTATACGATGGTTATCACGGCGTTGTTCTCGCGTACGGCTCGAGCGGGGATAGAAATTTAGATGTCCCGGGCGAAGCTGAGTTCGGCGGCGTGATGAGCGCGCGGGAATTCGTAGCGTGGTTCAACGGCGATCCCGAGCACGGTCCAGAAAGCGCCACGCACGATGCCGTGGTACGAGCACTGAGTTCGACGCCGCAACCGCACGTCGCGGTCATCGGCGTCGGGAACGTCGCCATAGATTGTGCGCGCATTTTGTTACGCGACAAAGCGGAGTTGGCGAAGACGGACATTTGCGAACACGCGTTGGACGTGTTGCGACGGCATCCCGTCGATCACGTCTCCGTTATCGGTCGCCGAGGGATGGCGCAGGCATCGTTTTCACCAAAAGAGCTTCGCGAGCTACTCGCGTTGCCGGATGTCACCGTGGTGATTGACGATGAAGAGTTTGTTTTAGCGCCCGAGGACGAAGCCGAGCTCGCCGCGAGTAGGCCACGACGACGCGCTTACGAGGCGCTCGTGAACGCGCACAGCGCACCGAAAGTTGGCGCACCAAAGGTGTTGAATTTTAGATTCACGACGAGCCCGCTCGGGTTCGGTGGAAGCGATGGCGTATTGCGTACGATGAAGCTCGGACGTAACGAACTCGTCGGCGCCGCCGGCGCGAGGAAAGCTATAGCATCCGGGGAAACGGAGACCATCGATACCGCGATGGCCCTGCGTTCGGTGGGTTATCGCGCTGAACCCATCGAAGTTTCGCTGGAAGACGAAAGCGCGAGTAAAATTGTGCTTCCGTTTGATGAAAATCGCCGCGTCGTGCCAAACGCTTACGGCGCTGTGCTCACGAGCGCAGACGAATCGACGGCGACACCCATCCCTCGCCTCTACGTCGCCGGGTGGCTCAAGCGTGGACCGACGGGAATAATTGGCACCAATCTCACGTGCGCCGAGGAAACCGTGGCGAAGATGGCGAGCGATTACTCGTTGTCGCCGCCGCCAGAGCCGAAATCCAATGGCGTCGACGCCGCGCTCGCCAAGCGCGCCGTTCGCGTCGTCACCGCCGCAGACTGGGCTAAAATAGACGCTCACGAGCGTGCCACTGGGGTCACTCGCGGCAAACCTCGAGTGAAGCTCGCGTCCGTCGCACAAATGCTCGATTGTTTATAGCCAATCAAATTCTGCGCCTTTGTCGCTCAAAAGCCGCTCGCGTCGGTCACGCCCTTCATTGCGCGCGCGCCTCGAACGCCCATCGTCGTCCACACATGCGAGCGCTTCGCGCTCGCGCGCCAAATCTTCGCGCGCACCGTCGTTCGCGCTCGCATCAGTGCGCTCGCGCCGCCGCGCCGCCACCAACCTCGCTCTCGCCGCCGGCTCGCGCGACGCGCGCGAGCGCGAGCGCGCCTCTTCCGACGACCTCGCCCGCGTGGAAAATCGCGACGAATC
>Ga0222713_10007567_pt1 | contig 10154 bp, 2 predicted proteins | sample C33_649DmetaG_FD_165061 | JGI IMG/M metagenome (GOLD analysis project Ga0222713, IMG submission 165061) | Estuarine water microbial communities from San Francisco Bay, California, United States - C33_649D | ecosystem: Environmental > Aquatic > Marine > Unclassified | place: USA: California... | reverse complement strand
GACAATGATTTAGTATCTGAATTAGTAAGCTATGAAATTAATATTAAAGAAGCAGAAAATCTAATATCAGAAGTGCGAAATATTATTAATAATCCAAATTTACAAAAAGAAAGTAAGAATATCAGTATAAAAAATACTGGTACTATTGTTAATATAGAACAATACAAACAAGGATATAATATTGAAATTATAAATTGTCCATCTAAAAAAGAACTAAAATATCTATTATTTTGGCTTACACGAATAATAGAAGAAACGCGAAAGATTCCTAAAAAATTAATAAAAGAACCAGTTATAACACCGCCGCCAGTTTTATTAAAAGATATGTTAACATTATCAAAATCATCAGAAGAAGATATGAATATAGGTAATCAAGAATTTGATTTTGGCGACGATGAAGATTTTTTTAAAGGAGGTGCTCTTACTAAAGAAAAACATGGTTATTTTATAAATTTATTGAGAACAGCAGATAAAAATTTATTTACAGATGAATATTCCAGAAAATGCCAAGCATCCTATCAACCGCTTGTTATTAATAAAAAAGAAAAAGAGGTTTTGGAGCAAAAAGATATGTTAAAATATTTTGATAATATCATAGAATATGGTAGTGATCCTGTTAATAAAAATTTTTATACATGTCCTCGTTTATGGTGTCCTGAAAGCAAAATACCATTAGACCATAATTCAACTGATATGAAATGTCCTATTGAAAATGAAGAACCAATTCAAATGTTTTGGGATAATGATAAAACTAAACCTCGATATGTTAAACTTAAAAAAAATGGAGCTAATCAATTACTTGTACCGTGTTGTTTTAAAAAAGGGGAATCGGCAATTAAAACTGTTAAATCTACTTTAGAAAGTAAAATAGCAGTCGAATCTAAAGATGTTAAAATAATTGGAGATAGCGAAATATCATTACCTATAATAGATATTAAAGATGAAAATTATTTATTAAATAAAACAACACCTATACCATTGGGGCGTTATGGAGTTGTTCCAGAAAGTTTATTTAAATTATTATACGAAGATGTATCATTTGTTCTTTGTTCAAAAACATTAAATAAAGCTGAGAAATGTTTAGTAAAAAAAGGTATAGATTACAAAGGTAATAAAAAAAATAGCATTATATATTCTTTAGCATATTTATTAAATTTTGAAAATAAAAATAAATTCATTAATGATATTGTTAAAAAATTAGATATTATTACTTTTATGACATTAGAAAATGGCGAATTATGTAAATCTTTTGTAGATGCTAATCCTATAATTCCATCTAATGAACCAAAATTAATAGCATCATTTAATAAATATATTGAGAATAATAGTAAAATAAGTAATCTTTTTAATATTAATAAAAATAATGAATATGAATTATCCAGAATATTAAATATTTATAAAGCTTATAATAAATTTATAGATTTCTTAAGAAGCGATGATTATCCTGATGAAAAAAATTCAAATTATCTATATTCGTTATTAAGCATATTATATAGTGTAATGTTAGTAATCTGGGAGAAGAATGAAGATGATTTAAATATAATTTGCCCATATTATAATTCTTTTCAAGATATTATATCGGGTCTTGGTTTAAATCCTAATGCTATTATGCTTCTTAAAGACGGAGATTATTATGAACCTTTAGAATTAAAATTAAGAAGTATTGATGGTGAAAAATTAATAAAAATTAATAATTATCCAAATATAAAAAAGGTAATAGACGAATGCAATAAACTTAATAAAAAATATGAAAATGTTATGTATAATAATCTCTTTATATATAATCAATTGACAAATACTGATATATTTAGTAATGGTAATAAATTTAGAATTAAAACAATTTTTATAAATAGTGATCTTAGTATTGATAGATTTTTAACAGAAGGAAATATATTACTTAAAACATCACCTATTAGCATTTCATTATTAAATAAAATAATTAAGGATATGAATATTAAAAAAATATATTTTTATGATGATGTAATTGATAATAAATATAAAATAGAAATTTTATCAAATGATTTAAGAGTTTTTATAAATAAAGTTAAAATATATGGTATTGAATATAATTTAGGAGAATTAAAAAAAGAAACGCAAGAAACTGATATAATGTTATATTCTATACTTACTATACCAAGAAGAGATATTACAAATGAAAATATTATACATACTGGTAAGATAAATAAATTAAATAGTTATATTAAAGATGAAGCAAATCAATCAAAAAGATGGTATCAATTACAATTAATGGTAGGAAAAACTTTAATTAAGAAATTATCAGACAGTAAAATAAAAGCTCTTATAAAAAAACAAAGAATTGATATAATTAAAGAATTGCTAAATTATTTTAAAAATATAGCCAAAAAAGACATTAAAATAGTGCAAATAATTTTAGAAGAAATACCATTATATAGTATAGAACATATTAAAGAATGGGTTAAGAAGGTAATGATATATAATAAATATAATTTTGACAATACTGTTAAAGAAACTAATAACGAATTTATATTTACAGGAAATAGTATATTTAATATAATACCTAATAAACTATTAATGTATCACAAAAATAATCCTAATAATATAAATACTTCTTTTAAAAGTGCTAAAATTAGTAATTTAATAATTAAAAAAGATATTGAAACGAGTAATATTAAATTACCAAGTATGTTTAGTTATCCTAAAGAAAAATTAAAATCTAAATGGAATAAACATAAAAAGAATATATGGATTAATATGTCATTATTAAGAAATAATAATTATAATAAGAATGTCATCCCTGAATTATTTGAATGGTTAGTAAAAATATTAAAATATAATTTAAAATACCAGGATGTTATTGATATAAGTCGTAGTAAATATTTTGATATTCTTAATAATGAAAAAGCGATGGAAAATATATTAAGTGATGCTTCTTTTATGAAAGAATATATAGCAAAACTTAATAAAAAGAAGGCTTATAAAACTACGCAAATATTTTTAGATACTTATTTTAATAAGGCACCTGAACAAGAAAAGGCAAGAATTATAAATGCTATTTTAGATGATAATAAGATATATCCAAATGATATTAATTTATTATCTATAACAGAATTATTAAATATATCTATATTATTAATCCATCGAGTTAAATATGGAGAAACTGATACTACTATAAAAAGAGGTGATTTACAAGATTTAATAATATCATCAACGTTTATGCCTGCAAAAAATAATATGATGGACAGACCTTTAATAATATTAGGAAAAGAATATGATAAGGATTTTATTAGTTATCACGCTATTACAGAAGCGGATAAAAATATATATTTTCAATTAAAAGATTCTCCAACTGATATTAAAGTATTAATAGAAGCTCATATGAAATTATAATATTGTTAATAAAATAGAATATAGATAAATATGCCTGTAAAGAAATCGAAAAAATCAATGAAATCGAAAAAAGGCGGTGGACATACTACTAAACCAGCATCAAAACCACAAACAAACTATTTATTAGCACAACCTGTTATGCAATTATCAAAAATTTTTAAAACAGAAGCTGCTAAAAAAAAAAATAAGACACGATTATCTGGAATAACAGAAGATACAAGAATGAGTATATTGGGTGAAAGACAATCACAAAGAAATAGAAATCCTACTAAAAAATATACTTCTACTTTTAGTATACCAAAAAAAAGAGTTGATTATATATCAACAAAAGAAATTCCAGCTGAAATTAGTAGATTAGAAGCTCTCATAATAAAAAAAAAAGAAGAAATACTTTCTTATGAACAAAAAATACATCAGTTAAAACAAAGACAATTAGATGATATAAATAAAGAAATGTTGTCTAATATAATGGGAAATATGAGATTAAAATAAAATTAAATATATTTTTTTTATTCAGTTAATGTATAAGTTTGCTCAGGTAATTTAAAACATTTATGAGGTTCTCCAAGTTTAAAGTTCATAGTAATTTCATCTTCTAAACATATATCATTATCTTCATATTCTTCTTCGGCAATATCTTGAAGGTCATCAGTCTCTTCAATTAAATTAATATCTTTAAAGATCTCTATCATATGTTCTTCATCTATCATAACGCGTGTATCACCAGTACCACATGGTGCTTGTTGCCCTAACATAACATTTGCAGATACACCATTAACATTATCATATTCTGCAAAGATACTTGCATTAATTAACATATCTGTAGTTTCTTCAAAAGATGATTTAGCAAGAGGCCCAATGTCACCACGATTAATACCGTGTCTATCAATTGACATAAGTTGTCCTTTAAATGTCATTGTATCAATAAGAAGAGACATATGGCGATAATTCATAGAACCTTCGCTTGTAACATTTACAAGTTCTTTATAAAGAGAATTACGCGCTGCTTCAATACCTAATACTTCATAAATCTCTCGAATATCATTTGACATTGTACGTGTATTATCAATATTAGGATTAGCTAAAATATCTACTAAATTAGTTCCATCTGTGTCAAGAACCCATTCAATTATTTTATCGAATTTATCAGTTTCATAGTTAAATTTATTATATTTCTTTTTATTTAATGAAACTTTTTTAATACCTTTGTATCCTTTTAATAATACTTGGTATACTATATTATGTTCCATTGCTTTAATTGTAGCAATTTCATCAGTTGAATCAATATCTTTTAATGCTATATCAGTTAATTTAATACGAAATATACATTCTTCGGCATTATCATCGCTATATACACAATCAATATATTTATCATAAGCAGAATTTATTTTAGTATAAATATCAATCATTCTTAATCCATACTGATTCATTTTTTCTTTATTAAATTTCATTCTTAATACCCATGGAGAACTATTAGAAATATTACAATTTACCGTATCAATATTTGCAAATTGTTTATATACTTCGATAATACCTTTATCTTCTTCAATAGAAGTATCGTTTTCTCCATTATCCCAATAAATCTCACTATAATCAAGAATATCTGATAATTTTGTAATTTCAATAGAATTCTTAACATTCATTGCATGACTTTTACTTATTTCAACTCTTTCATCATTTGCTTCAATTCCTTCTTCGTCCATAATAGGATTGATAATGCGAGCAATATCTGATTTCATATAAATAATAAGTGTCGGTGTCTTTGTTTTTTTAGTAGCACTTAAAATTTCTTTTAATCTTGGAACACCAGATGTAGCTTTAACGGCTGCTGCTGTTCCAGAAACGTGGAAAGAATCTAATGTCATTTGAGTACCCATTTCTCCAATTGTTTGTGCTGCTACAATTCCTACCATTTCTCCAGGTTGTGCGATAGCCTGATTAAAATAATCTTTAATTTGTAGTGCTAACCAATCAAATATTTCAACTGTAAAATGATGAGTAATAATTAATTTTTTAGGAGACATATTAAGTCTTAATAGAATATGAAAGAATCGCATACCTTGTTCATTATCTTTAATATATAGTTCTTCCTTAATTTTATCAATTTTAGTAAATATATAATCAGGTGTTAGATCTGTTTTAATAGCTTTAATACCAATTGATTCTAATCTTTTAGAAGCTGTTTTAATCAATCTGTCAAACGGAATAGGATAACTAATAGCTTTCTTTTTATCACCATTAAATACATTTTCTATGAGAAAGTATTTATCATCTAATATCTCTTTAAAATGTAGTTCGCATTTTTCATAAGTTGAATTATTAATTTCTTTAAAAGCTTCTTCGGTAATATGAAGTTGAATATTATCAGATGGTTTTAAGTTATATTCATCGTCGATTTTAATCATATCCATTTCGATAGTAGGAATATATTGTGTTTCTACTTTACATCCATCCATTCCATCTTCGCCATAAATATATTGAATTATAGTTCCTGTAGCAGTTCTTACTGTATTATCATAATATACTTTAGAATCTTCCATAGCTTTTACCAGTCTTCTTTGGATATAGCCTGTCTCGCTTGTGTTAGCGCTGTGTATACCGTATCTTGTTGAGAAGTTACCACATTCAGGAATAGAAACATCATATGCTTTGAAATATTTAGCATCAATTACATCTTTCCCAATTTCTTCAATTCTAACAACTTCATCTAAAATACTGTCATTATTGTATTTAAAATTTTTATGATCATATTCGGCAATATTTAATCCTTTTAATTTAGTATTTTTATCTTCATTAATAAGATCAATATTTTTGAATATCTTTGCCCATTGAGCTCTAATAGAAATTTTATATATTGTTTTAATACTTTGAATTTCCTTATCTTCTTTTTTTTCATGTTCAATTACAGAAATTTTACCAAATATTCCAAATCGCGAACATAACATAGAAATTCCATTAATTAATTCTTTAGAAATAGAATTAGCATTTATAGTTTTTGTTGTAGTATCAATATTACCATCTCCTGAAAAGTATCCATTAATAATACCTTCAACAAACTCTTTAGGAGCTGTAAAAGCACAATTTGGAACATATTTATTAAGTTCCCCGTGTCCTAAAATATTTGTTAATAGTTTAGTAATAATAGTGCATTGTCCAATTACAGATACTGTTTTATATTTTCTATTTTCTGTTCTATCTTCAACTCTATAATTAATGGAATAAGTATCAAACCAATTTTTTACAAAAGTGATAACGCTTTCATTATTTTTTGTAATAGCAATATCTCCTTGTTTTTCCCTTGTATTACCATCAGCAAGAAATAATCCAATAAATATTCCGTTTTCCTTATTTAATTCAAATTTATCTGGAATATGATATTTGATAATACTTGTTCCATAATTATAAATATGACCTTTCTTCATTAAATCAAATCTATCTCCTCTCTCATTAATTATTCTTCTAAAACTTCTTAGATTAGGATATGGTAGAGTAAATGTATTACCATTATTCTCATCCCACCAACTTGCTTTTAATATTTTAATATCTTTAATCATATCTCTCGCAATATGTAAATCTGTTCCATAAATATATTCTGTTTTAGGAAAATATTTAACCATATCAATATATTCATTTATTACAGGAGGTTCAGGTAAGTTCATAGTAACTGGAATACAATCACCAATTTTAAGTTTAGGTGTTTCAATTGGTTCAAACTTATCATTTTTCCATACAATAATTGATTTAGATTTAGTTACTTTAATATATCTCCCTCCTTTTGTTGTAATTTTATATAGAATATCACCTGGATCATGACGAGATACATTAGTTACTTTACCCCATACAATATTACCATCATAATCACAAGCAGGCATATATATATTATTAAATACTCCTAACATTTCCATATTAGCATCTTCTGGACCAAATTGCTCAATTAGTTCTTTATTTTCTATTTTATCCATTTTAGCATCAATCCAATCTCCGATATTAACTGTCTTAGCTTCTCCATCTTCAATTACTATAATAGGTGTATCTCCTGTTACAGATTTAACAGCAGTATCAATAAGACCTTCGCGACCCCCCATAGCGTGGAAGAATACTTCTTGAGGAGTTAGACCAGTAATAAAGCTATTTTCTACAAATCCACGAGCATCGGGGCCATCATCATATTTAGTAAAATGTGGGAGAGTTCTATCGGTAAAACCATAACTAATTCTTTTACCATCAACATTCTGTTGTCCAACACAAGCAATCATTTGAGCAACATTAGTTTCTTTACCTTTAGAACCGCATTTAACCATATTAATCATACGATTAGTATTTTCATCAATTTGCGAGAGACCAATTTTGCCTACTTGACTTGTAGTTTCATTAAGAATTGCAATGAGTTCGCGTTCAATATATTCTTCATTACTAAAGATACTATTATTATCTACATTACCACGACGAATATCATCTAATTTATTATAAGCTTTTGTTTTCATAACTTTAATAGTTTCTTTGAGTTTTTCATCAGTTTCAGTATCAGTAACAAGATCACTAATACCTACACTAAAACCAGATGTAAGAAGCCATCTACATATTAAACGCTGCGTATTATCGAGAAACTTACAGATTTCAAATGGACCATAATCGTGATAGATAACAGGAATAAGACCACTTGTAATACCGTGAAATACTGTTTTATCCAAAGTTCCAGAAATAAGTGAACTATTTTCAATAACAAATTGTTGTTCAGCTTTATTCTTTCTATTGATAAATAGCCCAGGTGGTAAAATTTGTGAATAAGCTTCTTTTCCAGTATAATTAAATTTTTTATTAGGTTCTGGAAGACTTCCTGTAAAATAACTATTACACATTTGAAGATTTGCCATAGTCTTGTCTTTAATTTTAATATTATCATTTGTAAGACGAAATGATCCAAGTAAAGTATCTTGAACTACTTCAATAATTGGTTTACCGTCTCTTGGTGCTAGAACCATATATGGTACAGCAGCGATATCCATAAGTTCGCTCATAGTCTGGATATTTTGCGGACAATGTAAATTCATTTCATCACCATCAAAATCTGCATTATATGGAGGAGTATCTAATACATTAAGACGAAATGTTTGATAAGGCATAATAACTACTTTATGACACATCATAGACATTTTATGAAGAGAAGGTTGGCGATTAAATAAGATATAATCGCCATTTGTAAGATGACGATGAACAATATCTCCGTGTTTAAGTTCTTTAATAATTTTGTCAACATCAGCATATTTGATATTAATTGTTACACCATCTTTCTCTTTTTTAACATATTTAGCACCGGGCCATGTTTCTGAGCCATTTTTAATAAGAGCTTTCATTTCATCGATATTATATTTATTGACAATTTCAGGAAATGTAATATTTAGTGCAATTTTAATAGGAACTCCTAATTCATCAATACTAATATAAGGATCGGGTGTAATAACAGATCTTGCGGATTGATCAACGCGTTTGCCATTTAAATTACCGCGAATACGACCTTCTTTTTTCTTCATACGATCTGATACAGATTTAAGCTTTCTACCATTGCGTTGTTGTGAAGGAGGAAGACCCGGAATTTGATTATCGATAAAAGTAAATACGTGATATTGCAGAAGATTAGTAATATACTTAATATTTTCTTCAGATACTCCTTTATTTATTTTATCATTAATACTATTATTAGTCTTAATAATATCACTTAATTTGTGTGTAAGATCATCTTCTCTGCGTTGTCCATTTTCTTCGATAATACTTGGACGAACTGATGGAGGAGGAACAGGAAGAACAGTACATATCATCCATTCTGGGCGATTCCATTTAGGATTAAATCCCATAACATCCATTTCTCTTTCTGAAATTTTCTTAAAAATATTATAAATGTCTTCTGGTGTAAATTCTTGAACTACTTTAGATGGTGCTTCAACAACTGAAGCTATTTTTTTACTTTTCCATTCTGCCATAATTCTCATAGAATTCTCTTTATTATATTTAGTAGGTTGAACAGTTCCACATCCTGTAGTTCCATCATCACCACACGCTTTAATTTTAGTTGTAGTATTACATAATTTAAAATAAGCATCCCATCTTTTTTGATTATTTTTGATAGACATAATTTTTATCATATCATTCTTAAAATCTTTATGAGTTGTATCTGGTGAAATAAGGATTTTAGAACATCTAAAACAAGTACATTTTAGAATTTTTTTAACAATATCAAAAAACATAGCGTGAAATACAGGCTTCGCAAGTTTAATGTGTCCAAAATGTCCAGTACAGAAGATATTTTTTTGTTCACAAGTACTACAGATTCTATTATGTTCTAAAACACCCATACGTGAATCAAAGAGTCCTCCAATAATAGGTTCGCTTCCTGCATAAGTATCTGTTTTTGTAATTTCTACAACAGATCTTTTGATAATTTCTTCAGGTCCTAATACAGAAAACTGAATACCTTTTACTTCTTGAATTTCAACCTTTTGATCTGTATATGATAGTTCAGGATAAATAGATGACATATTATTATCTCTTAATATTATAATATTTTTAAATACAAAATAAATATATCATTTTTTATATTTTCTCTATCTTATTTTTTTCAATCTTTAGCATTTGAACAATATCTAATTTATAATCATATGTACAATTATGATCCAAATAAAATTTATGTTTATTACAAAAAGAATTATTACATTTACATTTAGATGTAATTATTTGTAAAATACTAATATGTTTTTTACATACAGTACAAGACATTTTATTATAATATA
>Ga0222713_10007565_pt1 | contig 10156 bp, 25 predicted proteins | sample C33_649DmetaG_FD_165061 | JGI IMG/M metagenome (GOLD analysis project Ga0222713, IMG submission 165061) | Estuarine water microbial communities from San Francisco Bay, California, United States - C33_649D | ecosystem: Environmental > Aquatic > Marine > Unclassified | place: USA: California... | reverse complement strand
TCCCCGAGTAGCTCATCGGTCAGAGCACGGTTCTTATAAAGCTGTGGTAGGTGGTTCAATTCCACCCTCGGGGACCATGCCCTTGTAGCTCAACTGGATAGAGCATCAGATTTCTAATCTGAGGGTTCCAAGTTCAAGTCTTGGCAGGGGTGCCATTCGTTCTTTTGTTCAAGGTTGCACGATTAACCCTTCAAGTTAAAGTGAAATCAGCCTTGACTTTTGTGCCGCTAACTCAATGGTAGAGTAGATCCCTTTTAAGGATAAGGTTGTAGGTTCAAGTCCTACGCGGCGCACCATGCGGGTATAGCATAATGGTAATGCAATAGCCTTCCAAGCTAAATATTAGGGTTCGATTCCCTATACCCGCTCCAATCTTCTCCCTTAGCTCAGTCGGTAGAGCAAATGACTGTTAATCATTTGGTCCTTGGTTCAAGTCCAAGAGGGAGAGCCACTTTTACCTTGACTTTTCTGGACAGGAGTATATAACTATACCATGGATTTAGGTGAAGACGAATATTTCTTTCTCCCACATGAAAATTACGAGGAATTCTTTAGTACAATGCTAAAGACTAATCCTGCGGTTAATAAAGAGTACGCTGAAACCTTAGGTACAGAGCCCTTTATTAACGGTTTATCCAGCCTTGACTTTTGCAAGGCTTATGGTATACGTTATGTTGATGGTGGGGTAGCATTCAAACAGAATAATATGTTTGATTACATGGATGCTATCATCAGTAGAGAGTTAAATAATGATCTCAGGAAGCTTGTAGATATGGGACTAGTAGATTACTACTGGGATGATAGCAAACAAGACTTCATTTTCAAGCCCCTAACACAGGGCTAGCCTTGACTTTTCTGGGTGGGTAGCATATATTGGTAATGCGTCCCTATTGATACCGTCATGTCGGCCTAAATACCTTAGGTTTTCAGGGAAGAAGGAGGTTCGATCCCTTCCCCGCCCACATTTATTTCAATCCCATGCTTGGATAACATCAAATTTAGCTCCGAAATTTGATGAGAATCCCATCTCAACTCCTCGGATAATGTTTCGAGTAGAGTTTTTACAAAAGTTTTATACTTTTGGGCTTGACTTTTCTGATAAGTAAGCTCTTTTTTTAAACTTTTAGGCTTATTTTTAGCCATAATTGTAACATTTTTGAATTTTGATCAGATTTTCATTGAAAAATTTCAAAATTATGTTAAAATAGGTGTGGGCTATACTCAGAACATTGGATCAAAGTGTTCTGAATAGGTTAACATGATGTATACTGCACATATTAAACATAATACAGAAATAATTGTGTCTACAATATCCCAATTTTTAAATAAATCCTTGATTATATTCATGTTCAATATCCTATGCAGTATAGTTCACTATCATAACTTGAAAGTGAAGAATCTAAATATTGATCCAAATGTTTGGAATAACTTAGAGAACTTACCCTGAATATATAGTTTATTCCTCTCGTATTGATCATTGTTATAGACATCCTTGATTGCATACTTAAGCTCATTGAGAGTGCTTACTGTACCATCATGGAAGCCATCATCATAGCTCTGTTTAATTAAGTATTGAGTGTCTATATCCTTTAGGATATCCATACCCTCTTTATACTTAGCTAAGTCTGATGAATACTTATCTGTGAGTAATAGCTCTCTGGATTCATCTGCTACTCTTATTCTGGAGTCTATTAGACCTATGAGTTTCTTATAGTCTTTCTTACTCAAGTAACCATCTGTCTGGCGGGGATTTTTCTTTGGGTTCTTCATGTTTATCTTCTCTTTTTGTTGTCTAAGAATAGCACCTTTAAAGTTGCTAGTATAAGTATTATAGGGATTGCTATCCACAGAGGGATAGCATCTTCAATCATCTGTCTGAACTCCCAAAGTGTCATTGTTCTTTTACCTTCTTGCCCTCTTTTTTCTTCCTGTCCCAATATTTCTTGTACGCAACTAATTTGTTTATCTCTCTCTGCTTCTCTAAACTCCACACTTTTTCGAGGGAAAACTTAGGTCTCCATCTTCTGTAGAAATCACCAAACTCGGGTACTTTTCGCCCTTTAAGGATTTTTCTGTCCCTAACCTTCTGAAAGACCATGTCTATGATTGAGTCTATGTTTTTCCATGCCAATTCTTCAGTCTCAAAGACTTCATAACGAAGTCTCTGATCATCACAAATGTCATCGAACATTGCCGATGTTTTGGGGAAACGTCCAAACTCTGCGTTACAATCTTCAAAGTTTACAAGATATGCTATATCTTTAGGATTGTGACTACAATACGGTTTAAACTCGTAATATTCAAAGTCTGAATCGAAATCATCATCATATGTATCATACCTATCCAGAGGTGGAGGTGGGGGAGGATCTTGCAAATACTTATTTGATACGTAATGAGACATTTTCACTGCTCCATAAAGTATATGGTCATAATGAAGGTCATCCATGTAACCACAAAGATAAGATACTTCATTTCGAATGGTAGCATCCACCACCAATCCATGATGTCGTGATAGGTATTAATTAACTTTTGTTTCATTTTAATTTACTCCACAGATTAATAGAGCAGGTAACCCAGTGCAATTTTTCTTGAGTTGAGAGTACTGAAAGAGGCTGACAGTTATGTAAGATATACTTAATCTCTTCCTTAAGTTCTCTGTCAGATTCCTTAAGCTTTTCATTCTCAGCCTTCAACCGCTGAATCTCATTCAAAGCTATTTGATAAGCTTCTAACTCAGTGAGCTTAGGCTTGTAGATGTTATTACTGGACATTGTATTCCTTAATTTCAAAGTGTTTAAGTGCAAAGTCTGCAAAGGACTCGTTAGGGTTACGAGCTTGTGTTAGTTCATAATACCCATACTTATCAATAGCAAGACAATTCCGTCTAATCTCTGCATCCTTAAGATTAGTGTATACGCCCAGAATAGCATTCTTCTCAGTCTTTTCAGTTACAATGTAAATATTCATGGCTGGTTGTACAGGTCTTTCATGAGTTCCTCGTTGCCTAGGTCTAATAGGTCGTATACGATGTGTAGGAGGTCGCTTGCGCCCTGATCGTAACCTCTTTGCCATATGGTATCAGCATCGTGTTGAGGGAGGTCTTTGGGCTTCCTGAAGTTTTCTACGGTAGGCTCCTCAAGCTTGTTATGCCTCCTGAGGATCTCTTCTAGGACATCCCTCTTGGCATCTAACTTAAGAAGGTCTATGTGTATCTTGTTAAGTACGTTGTCGTTCATGCTCCATCCTCTTCATTACTTAGCACTGGACCACTCACTCTCAGTAGCTCATATTCTAGCTTCCTGCAGAATTGCCCCAAAACGGTAGACATATCCCATGCAAAATCTCCGTACCCTAGCTTGTACATGGCTCGGATCATGCCGTCTTGGGTCTCATCACCGGGTACATTTACATTCTTTTGCTTGTGTAAGCAGTAATCCCTTAGCCTATCAAGGGTTAGAATCAGTTCTCTCAAATGGGAAATATAATCGGCATCCGACATGCCATGGGGTCTGTGTGGTTCAAAAAGCATAGTTACCTCAGATTAATGTAGAAGAATAGTTGTCGTAATCGTCATCAAAGGAGCCATAGTCTATAAATAGCTCCTCACCAGCCTTAATATCTCTCGATGCGTAAGTTATATCTGCCTCGCCACAAACAAGATTGGCATCTGAAGCTGAATGATTAATGTACTTTGAGTTATCACAACTCAAATAAAACTTATCATCCTCTCTCCAACCATACTTGTTTAGGAAGTCTTGCTGAACGTAAGTCAGTGTATTTAAACGATTTACGTCAATACAAACGTCTAGATCTTGCTCATATTGCCAAATGATATCACCTTTATTGATATCTTGCAACGTAAAAAGACCCATACCTAACTCTGGTTTAGAGCTAGGTTTAATCTCAGCTTTAATTGTTAACATGTTACATATTCTCGTCTAATAGCTTAAGGACAGATAGCCAGTTTTCCTTAGTTTTAAAGTATACTTCCATGGTGGTTGCGCCACCTTTGTCGTTCATGAGGTAAATATCTAAGCCATAAAGGTTTACGTCATCCTTATAGGCATAGTATCCCTTAAAATCAAGCTGATTGAATGTAAGCATGACGTAACCGTCATAATACACCTTGATTCTACCATTGTAAGTAACGAACGAATACTTACTGCTTCTTTTTACCATTGATCTTAGCTACTACCTTGCCGATGATAATTATAGCAAGTAATGGGAGCAAATACAACAGGTATTAACTATCTTCTTTGGGTTCTTCATTGGTTATCCATCTCTTTCATCACTATATGTACTAGTACTCCAGTAATCATCATTATAGCTATTGTAGCCGCTAAAAAGATTATTAGTTCGTTCATGATTACTGACTGATTATCCTTTTATGTATATCGTTTAATTCCTTAAGTTTCATGGCGATTTCATAGTTGTTCCTTTGTCTGGAATGTGATCTTAAGTTTGCTTCTGAGTTCACGTTCCTTGGGGTCAGTTATGTAGTCTGGAAGGTTAACGAAAAGTATACTATAAGACGTTCCGTCATGTATAGTTATTGTGTTAACACCATCAGGGATACTCAGTAGTTTACGGAAGTCTTCTACTGGGATTGTAATGGTGTGATCAACTAACTTATATTTCTTAGTTTCGTGTATCATTTCGGATGTTTCCTCTTGGTTGTTTACGGTTACGCTGTGCTTAACTGTCGGGACGTTTGTTACCGGAAAAAAGGATATGTATGTAAGCAGTCCTATTACCGCTCCCGAGATAAGAACAACAGGCAATATGATAGGATTGCGACTCTCTAAATCATCCAGTATTTGGACTAAATTCATCTTATTTTTAACCTTCTTTTTAATATATTTTCTCATAATTTATTGGCTGATTATTCTTTTATGAATATCGTTTAATTCCTTAAGTTTCATGGCTATTTCAGTGAATGTAGTTTCTGTATGTGGTCTATCAGTTAAGTAACAACACTTCCACTCACCATGAATATAACTTAACTCACTGATCATCTCCCAGTGGTTCTTATGGAACTCAGACTTGATGTACACTCCATAAGTATCAGGTCCAAATGGACTCTTTGGTTTGTAGTACTTAGGTTTAAACTTTAGGGTGTTTGTCTTGTCGATCATTGCTTCCTCCTTGCCCGCTTGGGCTTTTGTACAAGGAAATCAGCCATGGCTGTTTCCGACCGCTGGTCTTCGGCAACGAGAAGCAGCCGCATCAGCGGACCATCACCGCGATCAGCAAGCATCCGGTTGTAGTTAGCGGCCCGCCCCTTGTCGCAGGTGATCCACCAATCAATTCTGCCGTCCGCTAACTCGGTGACGTAGCCCCATACGCTAATCTGCTTCTTCACGCGCCACCTTTGTTGGTCATTCTGTACTCCTAATCTCATACCAATGGGTAGTTACACCTTCGTTAGTAATATATTCAGTCTGATAAGGATAACTATCGGACTTACGAACATACTCAACTTTGCCATATACTATCTTACCCTTGGTCATAAAGGAAATCCAATCTCCTTCAACTGGCTTTCTTGTTGGGTTCATTTGGTTACCTTAGGCTTATAAGGAGCCATATAATACTCACACTTGTCGCCATGCTCTTCTACGGGGACTTGCATCCAAGACTGGTATCCATGGGGCTTGGCTGTATACCTAACGCATGTACTACGCTTACTACAAACAGCAATAGTACCATCTGCGAGCTTGTTCTCGCCCAAACACTTAGTGATATCCATATTACATGTTCTCGTCTAGGAGTTTAAGGACAGCTAACCAGTTTTCCTTAGTTTTAAAGTATACTTCCATGGTCGTAGCTCCACCTTTGTCGTTCATAAGGTAGATGTCTAGCCCATAGAGGTTCACATCATCCTTATACGCATAGAAGCCCTTGAAATCAAGCTGATTAAATGTAAACATGACGTAACCGTCAACGTAAACTTTAATCCGACCGTTGTAAGTGGTAAACTTATACTTGTGGGTCATTCTTCTTACGCTTTAATACCTTGAACACGATGATTATAGGTATTATGGGCAATAAGTACAACAGGTGAGCCCAAGAAATGTCTAATTCTCCGGTAATCATTTTTAAGCCTCTATAAGGGCCTTTGAGAGCCCATAGTATATAATGGAGGTAGGAGCCGAATTAGTCGAAATAGTGGCTAGAACAGCCGTATAGCCCCTAGATTTCAGAAAGGCCAAGGTATTTCGTGAGTATCCAAGAAACTTTTAAGGTAATTAATTTTAAGCTGATCAGTATTACAGCCAGACTTAATTTCTGTGCCCAAAACCTCTTGAAACAGCTTACCAATCTTACCCTGCATGGTTGGGCTGATACGCTTCCAGTTCTTATCCAGATAACGGGTTAAGATTCCCGTAGACATATCTGGATTATAAAGCATACGCTGGGCCCCTGCAAAGATAACATACTCTTCGTCGATATCCATATGTTGCTCGTCCTTGTAGAAGATTTCTAATTCTTTGAAATAATCCATATTACCTCAGCTATACAGCCAAGTAAAGACTTTTGATAGAAATAGTATAAGTTCCATGTCACTTCTTCTTTTTGCGCTGATAGTCTGGGTTAGATGGATTATCATTCTGATCTCCCCCTAAAGAATGGTATTCTTCATCACTCATACGAGTTCCTGCACCAACCTGTCTGCTCTTCTCAATGTCTTCTTGAGACATACGTTTTGTGCCTTTAGGGGGCTTATAATTACCCCCACTTAACTTACGAGTAGCCTCTCTTAATTTCTTGTAAATGCTCATAGTACCTATATTTAGGGTAATTGAATATCCTTGATACCACTGTTTCTTACAAGATTTATAGATAAAGCCTTGATATGTTCTGGGTAGAAGGGATTCAGATCATTAATCACTACCCTTGGTCCACAACTGCAATCCATGATAAGCTGGTCATACAGAATACCTAATTCACTCAACTGTTTGGTAGTCTCATTTCTGTAAGTGCTTGGCCTACCTGTAGTTAGGATAATCTTGTATCCCTTCTTGTGCCACTCAAGCAGCTTTTCATGTGTGCCCGGAAGCACTTCACTTACCAAGAAAGTTTCCTCAAACGAAACTGTGCTAGGGATAATAGTCCCGTCAATATCTAAGAAAATAGTGTAATGCTGTTCTTTGATCATTCTTGATATCCATCTAGGAGGGTATCCTCCTTATCAAACTTCCAGTTCCTGAGAAACTCTCCACACCAATCCTTGGGCATAACTACAGGCCAAGGATTACCATTTGATGCTGGAGGGTTTCTACGGCACTGCTCCATATAATAGTACTTGCAATTCTCACACTTTGTATCTTCAGTCTTATTGAACATTTACATTTCCTCCGGTCTTTCTACAGAAATCATACATAGCAATGCCAGAAGCCGTGCCCACATTGAGAGATCTGACAGAACCATATTGCCTAATATAGACAACATCGTCACATATAGCAAGCACTTCTTCTGGTATTCCTATCTGCTCTTGCCCAAATACCATTGCTATCGGCTTTTTAGGCCATTCATAATCTTCAATAGGCTTTGCATTTGGTACATTGTCAATACCAACTACATGATATCCTTTGAGCGTTTCTCGAAACTCCGTGAAGCTTTGCTTATTAATGACATGAGTGTAATTATGCGTTCCGACTGTTCCGCGTTTATCGTATCTCTTTCTACCGTAAATAACGACTTTACCAGCCGAAAAGGCATTAGAATTACGAATAATAGTGGCAATATTGAAATCATACCCAATATTAACACAGACGCTAATAAACCCATTGCGCTTACGGTCAAGATCTGCCAGAATAGCCTCATTTCTCCAGTAATGGTAGTGATCAATGAGGTTACGATACTCCCCGCGAGCATGGACTTCAGGATCGAAAAGCATTTTGTGAACCAATTAACTGTTTGTGAAGTCATCCATCGCCTCTACAATATCGTAGAAATGTTGTTGATCTCCGTGCTCTGGCACATAACCTAGCTCAATATCATAAAAAGATTCGGCCCACGGTGCTTCCTTAAAACATTCGTCTCTAAACTTGTTGCTGTTTATATCAATGTCCAACGATTCAGGACCATTTACAGCCTTATAAACTGCAGATTCTAGCTTGCCATCAATCATAGCATCAAGCCAGTTATCAACAGGGCTATTGTCGCGCTCGTCGGGAAGATACTTTTCCTTGGGTTCAGTTCTCGATGTCATAATTTACCTTTCTTTTAAGATTATCTATTATTTTCTGTATTTTTCTTACAGATAATTTGGACTTCTTGGCTAAAGTTCTTATTTTTAATTTACCAGAGCCAGAAAACACTTCTGGGCTTTCTGATATGATGTCGAGTATCTTACTATCTTCTTCAGAAAATGAATCAATAAAATTGAAAAAATTTATTGCTAGTTCAGGTTGAATTGTTTTTCTGTCTTCTAGGTTTGCAGCGTCCGCAACTCCTGATGTAGAAGTTGAATCTGAATCCTCGATATAATCTAAAGCTACCTTCTTGTTTGTCACCGGATAATTCTTTTTTATAGAATTACCTTTTCTAGCTTTTGCAGTCCATAAACATGTTTTTGTATATTGATCAAAATATTTAGTTTTCATCATTTCTTCAAAATTCATGCCAGTTTTCTTATGAAAACCTTTTATAGACTCTAAAGCTGCAAGCACAATATCAGAATAATTGTCTTCTAGATTTGATATTGTTGGGTCACCTGAAATCATATGGGATATTTTCCACATTAAATTTTTATATTTCTTTAAATATAAATTCCATTCTTTTTCTGATAGTAAAACCATAAAATACTCAACGGGAATCATAGATGATTCCCGTTGAAAAAAGTTATAAAATATCAGAATTATTTAACTGGAGCGCAAGCAAACCATTCAGAGTCTAACCAGCTATTAAATCCATTTGGATATACGGCTGCTAGACACTCTGTTGCTCTTGCATGGACCGGATGACCTTGTGGGAATATTTGTCTTCCTATAGCTAATGCAGGGCCTAACCAAGACCAGAAACTGTTGCCGATGCAGATCTCCCTGCTATCCTCTCTATAACTGGTTTCTGGTAGTGGCTTACCTTCATCATGACCCATCAGGTAACGACAGAAGGTCAAACAATTCCAACCCTTGTTTGGTAATGTGTTCGGATCAATATCTACATCATCTCTACGGAAGATACCATGTAGAACTACTGACTGAACAATGCTCTTGAGAACTTCAAGTGCTTGCTCACTTCCTGTAACTTTATAGAATGAATAAATACCAAGAGCCATCATGGCTGTTTGATATGGAATCCAAGCATAGGTTAGTTGTCCTGTAGTTGGATCAAAGATATTAGAGCGAGGATCAAGAATTACTTGAAGAACTCTAACTGTCTTATCTGGATCTGATATAAAGTTTCTTGCGGGCCACTGTTCAACAACCCAACGAAGCTTATCCTCACAAAGTTGCTTGAAGAATTTTCCTTGTGTTGGGGGCATTACTCTCATAAGCTTAGACCATGTAAGTAGTAAGCGACCAACTTCTCTTTCGGCTCCTGCCCTATTCTTTGGTTGAGCAAGGTCACATGCTAGTATATGAGTAAACTCATCACGAATCATGTAATCGCCAGTTAAAGCATAATAAGTAATGGTATTGTTTTGAGATCTGTGTTCATTATCAAAAGATCTCCAACCATTACCTACTGGTCTATTACCCCAACGAGTCTTACCTAGGAAATCTCCTGAAGTTTGATCATGAGTTTCTCCATTCCACGTTCTCCAATTAGGATGAAGTTGAGGAAGTAATATTGTACCGTCTCTCTCGAAATTATGATGGTATCTAAAAACATCCACAAGGTTGGATTTCATATAAGTAATCCAACGTGGCATACCTAATACAAGAGCAGGAGATCCCTTATCACTACCAAAGTCTTCCTGACCACCAGTTTGACCCGGAGTCTTTGTAAGACCAATTTGCCTATCGCACCATAGATCTGGGATGCGATAAGTATTAGGCATGAAAGGAGTATCGTTAGCTACAGGCTTTTCAGCCACTCTATTAAATGTTAACCACTTCATATCATTGTCCTCCCCAGTTCTTGTATAGACCATCAACATTACCTGTTCTAGCTGCATTTAAGATAGCTAAACGGACTTGTGTGTTTTGAT
>Ga0222713_10007563_pt1 | contig 10159 bp, 13 predicted proteins | sample C33_649DmetaG_FD_165061 | JGI IMG/M metagenome (GOLD analysis project Ga0222713, IMG submission 165061) | Estuarine water microbial communities from San Francisco Bay, California, United States - C33_649D | ecosystem: Environmental > Aquatic > Marine > Unclassified | place: USA: California... | reverse complement strand
CCGTTCTCCCCACCGTTCTTCCCACCGTTCTTCCCACCACACTTCCCACCGTTCTTCCCACCGTTCTTCCCACCGTTCTTCCCACCGTTCTTCCCACCGTTCTTCCCACCATTCTTCCCACCACACTTCCCACCGTTCTTCCCACCGTTCTTCCCACCGTTCTTCCCACCGTTCTTCCCACCACACTTCGTTGGCGGCGGAAACTATTTCTGTCCTTGCTGTTGCTGTGCAGGTAATAACTGGTTCTGCTAATTAATATTGATGGGGCGATAGAAATATCGCCCCAGGTATTGATTAAATTAAAAAGTTAATGTATAATTCTATAAAGGAGAAAAAATGTCATATTTCGCATATGTAAAAAACGCAAAAGTTGAACATGTTCAATTTGTCAGTACCTCTACGCCAGCTGGAGAAAAATGGGTGGCATTGTATAGATCAGGGGTTACATTAAAGTATTCAAGTGATTATGACGTAATGCCAGGAGATGTCTATGTAGATGGAAAATTTTACAAAAAAGACATAGAAACTGGCGAAACTACTTTATTAGAAGATGGAGCTTGGACTCATCCAAAAGCAGTAAGATTTGCAGGAATTATGGATGGAGAAATTGTGGGCCAATGGGGATCAGGCAAGGAAAATTTTGCAAGCCAAGAAGAAATTGATGAATTTGTTACTATGGTAGAAACTTCAGATGTGGTAGAGTTAAAATTAGATGAGCAGTTTATTGTTGAAAAAGGTTGGCTCTATGATGGAGTTAATTTTACTAATCCAGATAATGCTTAATGAGCGCAGAAGAAAATAACAAAAGCGCCTGGCAAAAATATAAAGAAAATTTGGGCACAACAAGACCATGGGATTTTATAGACCCAAATACAGAATATGCAGAAGAGTCTGTTTCTCAAGAAAGATATAGTGTATGTTCGACTTGCCCAGAATTTATGAAATCTACAAAACAATGCAAAAAGTGTGGTTGTTTTATGGCGTTAAAAACTAAACTTAAAGACGCTGAGTGTCCAATAGGGAAATGGTAAGTAAAAATAATGTATGAAAAAGAAGAGTTGTTCCCAGGACTTTGGGTATATAGAAATGTAATCACTCCAGAATTAGATGTAATTAATAGACTTGAAAATGCAATATCTGACTCTAAGGGAATGCATACCTGGAAAGAAGCAACAGTAGGCTATAGAGAAAAAATGCCTGACTATAGAGATTGTGTAGATTTTAAATGGAAAAAGTTTGAAGGAAGCAATCCCTTAGACAAATATAATAAAGATGTAGATGCAATTTGGCAAGATGTGCATGACGTACAGCTAGTTGCACTAAATGATTATTCTTCTTTCTACAATATTGAATTAAAATATTGGGAAGCTATGAATTTTATTAAATACGGAGAAGGGCAACACTTCTCTTATCATTCAGATCATGGATGGTCATATATATCAACAGTATCAATGGTTGCATATATCAATGATGATTATGAAGAGGGCGGTTTAAGATTTGATAAGCTTGATTTAACTATAAAGCCAAAAGCTGGAGACCTATATATATTCCCATCAACATATCTGTTTTCACACGCTGCCCTCCCAGTAAAATCTGGATTAAAATATTCAATTGTTACAATGACAGACTATAACGATGCAACTCATACAGAATCTTTTTACAGACAGTTCATGTCTGATAAATCAATGAAAGATGGGTACTGATGAACTTTGATGTTTATAAAGTTTATCCAAACCAATCAGCAAATATTCAGCCTTTAGGTGTAAAAAGAGAGTGGATGGATGAAACTTTTGACAAGCATGCGTATCACTGCTTTCCAGTAAGTCTATCGAATACATTAGGTTGGGGAGTTTCCTTTCCAGTAGATATATCATTTATATGGGATGGAATATCAGACTCCACAGATACACACGTTAAAGTTTTAAAAGGAAACGAATATGTATCAACTTCAAGAGCCAACGCAACAATTAGTTTCAATACAAATATAGTAATAAGAACTGAAGAAGATGTGACAATGTTAGCAATGCCAACACCAAATTGGCCTATAGAAGGTGTTTGGCCTTTTACTACATTAATAAGCACTTCATTTTTTAAAGGCGCATTTCCAATTGCTTGGAGAATAACTAAAGCCAATGAGATCATTACCATTCCAGCAAATACACCAGTTGCAGCAATAATGCCAATATCTTTAGCAAATTTAAATAATTCAGTGGCGGTAATAAAAGGATATAAAGATTTACCAGTAGACTTTTTTCCAAAAGAAGATTATGGCAAAATTGTTAGTGATATTAATAAGTCTGGTAAATGGACCGACTTCTATAGAAATGCTGTAGATCATAAAAATAATAAAATAGGATCTCATGAAGTTAAATCGTTAAGACTAAAAAATGACGACACCGCTTTAAACGGACCAGAAGGTTGTGGAATACCAGAATGAACAAAATAACATTTCACTCAAATAAGCATTACAATGATGTTGAAACAGCACCGTGTCCTACAGCAAAAGTTATACCAAAATGGTGGCATGATGCAGATATGTACGTAAAAGATTTTTATGGGAATCCAGTTTCTAACGCAACTAAAGATGGTGGCAAAATGCTTAATTTTAAAGCATGCCCAGCAATGCTAGATACATTTACAACAGGGTACACTTTAGTTACACCATGCGATATAGAGTTTTATCAAAAAAATAACAGGACAAAGGCTAGAGTTCCATTAAAGTTTGACGACTTTGTAGGAGAAAGACCAGAGTCTGCTGGATTTCAAGTTCCTGCTGGATATGAAAAAAATCATTTTCACTGGTATGCAAATTGGGCGCCAGAGCTTCCAGATGGCTACAGCTCTCTCTATATCCAACCTATTAATCACTTTGATTTACCATGGCTTACCGTTGGTGGTATAATAGATAGTGACAAGGTTACAACATCTGGGTTGATACCATTTTTCATACAAAACGGATTTACTGGAGTTGTCCCTGCTGGAACTCCTTATTTACAGATAATACCATTCAAAAGGGAAGACTGGGAATCAGATTTTATTTTCCATAAACCTGTGACTATTATGAGAAAAGCAGCGGAGACATCAGAAACTTTTAGAACACCAGAAGGTGGAGTCTATAAGAAAAAATTTTGGACTAGAAGGAGATATAAGTAAAATGGAAAATAGATTAAATACTAATAATACTCACGATTATAGATCATTAGGCTCTATAACTCCTTCTGGATTTTATGGCGCAGGACCAGAAAATATTGTAGAGCTAAAGAATTTTTTAACGGATGAAGAAAGAGTAAGGCTCACGAACTTTGCTAGAAATAATACAACATGGGATATTACTGATTCCCATGTCAATGAAAATGGCACAGTTATATATGATGCCAATGCTTGGCACGATAGAGTTTGCACACGCAGATCTATGGAGATCTCTGCAGAACCATCTATAGTTGGTGTGGTGGATAACTTGATATCAAGACTACAGGTTGAAGTAGAAAAGTTTTTTAATGTTAAGGTTCAGGCAACAGGCCCAGCTATTGTTAGATGGCCCGTTGGAGCAAGACAAGATCCTCATGCGGATAAAGAACTTCACGAGGGGCCAGATGCTGGTACGCCAAATGATTTTCCTCATTACGACATAGCCTCATTGTTTTATTTTAACGATGACTATGAAGGTGGCGAATTATTTTTCCCAGTTCAAGGAATAGAGTTTAAGCCAGTTGGCGGATCAGCTTATTTTTTCCCAGGAGATAAAAACTATATACATGGAGTCAGACCAGTAATTGCTGGTGGAAGATATACCTCCCCCTTCTTTTGGCAGATACTTGAGCATACTGGAGACCGAAAGCCATGAATCTTCAATACAAAGAAATATATCCAAAGATATGGGTTTTTAAAAATCCATGGAAAGACATTGATCTACTCACACAAACAATTATTGACTCTGAGAAAAACCCAGAAGGGTCTGCTTTAAACTGGCACGGATGGTATACCTTTGGTAAGGAAGCCGATCAATTTGATCATTCAGTTTCTTCATCTGAAAGAACCCAGCTAGAAAAAAGTTTTTGGGATGAAATAATTGAAGTGTTTAATAAAACAACAAATCAATATGCAGAAACATTTGGTGTTCCAATTGATTCCGAGGCTCAGGTGTTTAATGAAGAAGAAGAATCAATGACAGAGCTTTGGAAAAGAATGGGGCCTTCAATATGTAAATATGAGGTCGATGGCGGAATAGAAAACTCAGACTTTGCTATGCATGTTCATACTGATTATCAAAAAGACTATCATGATTTTAGAGGATACAAGTTTACATTTACATGCACAATGTACTTAAACGGAGATTATGAAGGCGGAGGCCTTACATTTTTAGTGGACAATAAAACTCTTTACTACAAACCAGAAAAGGGTGACATATTGTTATTCCCAGCAGGTGACCCAGACTTTCTTTCCGATGCTGGTCAATTTTATATGCACGGTGTTGAAAAAGTAAAAGGTTCACCTAAGTATTTTATAAGAAATCACTGGGTTAGATTTTATCCTGGATCAGAAGAGTGGCTAAAAAATGAAAAGCTTTATGGAAAAGAAATATGGAAAGAAATGGAAATTGCAAGAACTAAAGAAGAAAGAAAATCTGGAGCATATCAAACAATAGATTATGAAGAAATGAAAAAGCTAGAAAGGATTAGTTTAAATGACATTTAATTTAGAAAATCAAAATCGTGTAAAAGAAGACATCGTGTTTTTTGAAAACTTTCTTAGTCCAGAAGATTGTGAAAGAGTTATTAAGTATTGGGAGCATTCCGTAGAAAAAGGAACTCTTCCATGGGCACCAATATCATTCTACGACTCATTTGCATCTAATCTGCCAGATGATGAAGATAAAGAAAAGTTTGGTCTAGCACCTGATTTTTTTACCACTCTTCAAGATAAAATTCAGGAAGCTACAGAAATATGCAGAGGAGATAAGCTAAGGCTTGTTAGTTATCATGCACAGAAATGGGTGGAAGGAGCATATGCTGGATACCATTCAGATAATACACCAATAGATTCTCCAGAGTACAATTCGTTTGAAAGAAGTAAGTGGGCAGCATTTCTTTATCTAAATGACGATTTTGAAGGCGGAATTTTAAACTTTAGAGATCATGATATTTCTTTGCAACCTAAAACTGGAATGCTAGCGGCATTTGCTGGCGGTCACCATAACATTCACGAAGTCCAGATGATTACCAAGGGCACTAGATTAACAATAGGGTCATTTTGGGACAATGAAGAGGTTACTTACAGCGAAGAAAAGCAGGCTTTATGGGAAACCGATATTGCAGAGCAAAGAAAAAGACAGGCAGAAGACGCCGAGCTTTGGGCAGCACTTAAAGAAAAGGGCGAAAGATTGAGACCAGGCCCAGATCAAACTGCTAAAAAAGATGTAGCTCTAAAAATTGAGGGGGAATATAGATGATAAAAACAACTGTGTTAGAAAATGGAATGATTAGGGAAGAACTTCACCCTCAAGTATATTATTATAAAAATGCAATACCTAACGTAAAAGAGTGGCTAGAACTTGTAAACGATTCTGAAAATAATCCAGATATGTATCCCATATTAACTCCATGGAATCAGTGGGACGTAGATGAGAACAGATCTATGGGTCATCCATATGTTTATGGTTACAAAAAACTATGTCTATTAAATAGCGTATACAATATAGACAAAGACGTTTCCGAAGAAACAAAAGAATCTTTTATTAAAATAAGAGACCCGCTGTTTAATGCTATACGAGCCGTGTGCGAAGATTATAAAAAAGAGCAAAATATACAAGAAGAATTAATATTGCTAGAACAATTTGGAGTTCACAGATATCGTTCTGGAAAGTTTATGGGAGTTCATCATGATTCTCAAGAAGGAGATACACGACTACTTTATTCATTAGTTGTTTGGCCAAATGATGATTACGAAGGCGGAGAGCTTTCTTTTTCTATTAAAAATGGTGTACTGACTGGAACAGAAAGTGCTCTCTTTGGAGACATTGATGATCCTAGAAATGAGGGTCAATATGATTTTTTCATTAAGCCTGAAGCTGGAAGCATTGTAATATTTCCTTCACCATCTCCATTTAGTCATACTGCACATGAGGTAAAGTCTGGATGGAAATACATGTTGCCAATGTTTTGGATAGACCCATCTGGAGAAGATGTTCTTTTTAAGCAAGACCCAGACTTTAAGCTGGAATTTGTTTATCCAGATAAAGAGGATCTGTTTAAATGATTGACAATGGTATAATTAGAGATAAATTAGAAGGAGCACCAATGATATCCGAAAAATTGCATGAAAAGGTTTACTACTACAAGAATGTTGTTTCTGACCCAAGGCATCTAGTTAGTTTGATTGAAAGAACAGACTCTGAAAATTATTCAAAATTTGTTACCCCTTGGGAAGAGTGGGGTGCTTGCAGTGGAGAAATGTATATCTATGGACAGCACAAGAGAATTAAATACCTAAAGCTAGATGAACTTTTAGAAAAATGTCCAAAAGATATTTTGGGGGATGCCGAGTATATTTTTACTGAAATTTTCGACGGAATGAAAAGAGTTTGTTTGGATTATGCAGAGAAGGTGGATGAAAAGTCCAAGCTAATTTTAATGACAGATACTGCTATTAAGCGTTACGAGACTGGCACCTTTATGGGCTCTCATTTTGATCAGCAAGAAGGAGACAAGAGACTAAAGTATTCTTTAGTCATGTACCTTAATGATGACTACGAGGGCGGAGAGCTTTCATTTAGTATTAGAGACGGAGTTCTTACTTCAACTGACTATGCAGCTTCAGAAGATATTGAAGATGATAGAAACAAAGAAAGAATTACTTTTTCAATAAAGCCAGAGGCGGGAAGCGTAATAATCTTCCCATCAGAACCACCATATAGTCATACAGCACATTTAGTAAAAAGCGGATTCAAATACATGGTTCCGTCATTTTGGTTGAATAAAGGCTCATTTGTTGATGGGGTCTTTGTTCCAGAATAAAGGGTTTTAAAATGGCAATGTATGTTTTTCAAGAGTTATCTCCAAAAGTTTTTTACTTCACCTATTGTCTTCAAGAGATTGGCAACTATATCCAGTTTATTGAAGAAACGGAAGATGATTCAAAAACAAATAGATCTCTTATAGAAAAGTGGTCTCATAAAGAATCTCATTCTGAAAAGAATATTTCTTCAGATCTATCTGGACAAAATGATGTAGTAGACACTAGAAGCCTTTTTGTAATCAATAACCTAAAGGCAACATTCCATCATTGTTTTACTCAGTACAAGCTATACAATAATATAGAAGAGCCTGTAAACCTATATACAGATTACTCTATTCGTAAGTACTACGAAAACTTTGAAGATAGCGATTTGCCTCATGGCAAATATACAGCAAAAATGTACATAAATTGTTCTTATGATGGCGGAGAAGTTGAGATCCCTAATTCAAATAAAAAGATAAAGCCAGAGGCAGGTAGCATATTGATATATCCTTCAGATTACAATATAAAGTCTTTGCCAGGGGTCAATAACTCTAGATATGTCGCAACAGGATATTGGGTTTAATACTCTTTCTGCTATAATTAAAATATGTCCTATTATATAGATGTGGTAAAAGATTCACCAATTGGCTTATGGAAACTAGATGAGTCATCTGGCTCTGTGGCCTATGATATTTCTGGCTGTGGCAATCATGCATCCTATATTGGTCAAATATCTAAAGCAGGTATGCCTATAGTTTCTGGTGGCGCACATTCAAATAAAATTGATAGTTCTAACTACATTCAGTTTACTATGTCAAAGGATTTTTCTGGAACAACTGGAACTGGAGGCTTTGGAACATTTGATACATATGACAATGATTTTTCTCTTGAGGCTTGGATACACCCAAAAACAATTACATCTTTGACTCCAATCTTAGCAGACTCTAGCGGAATTGGTTTATATTGGGATAATGGAAATATTGTTTTTAAATTAGAGTCAGAGCGCATAGATTATTCTGTTCCAAACCCAAACAGAGTTATTCATGTTGTTGGAGTGTACTCTGTAAACTCAATGAGTCTATATGTAAACGGTGCTTTAGTGGCTACACAACCAATATCAATCATATTCACAAATACAAGCATTTCTTTACTATCTGGACCTACAATGTCTGGAGAATATTTTTTAATTGATTGTCCAGCAGTATATAGATATTCTTTACCTCAAAGATCAATATTGTCTCACTACAATAATTTATTTTTAAATAATGATGAGCAGGTATCGGTACCAGATTTAGGTGAGTTATTTAAGGCTGGAGAAAGATATCAAGAGGTGGAAACCAAATATGTTTATCCAGCTCAAGTAGCATGGGATACTCTTATTTATGACAATGATGCTCTCTCCTACAGCAAAAATAATAATAGTATTTATTTAAATTCAGGATTTACGTCTGGAGAATTTATAGAAGACATGGTTTTAAACATAACAAATAGCTATGTATCCTCTAAGATTGACTGGCTTGCTTCCAGTGGAGTCTCTGTTTATGTATCTGAAACTTCTGATTCTGGTCCGTGGACACCTTGCGTAAATGGATCTTCTATACCAGGATTTACTCAAGGTTCTAGCTTTTCCTCAACAAAGATACTATATTTTAAATTTGTTTTTACTTCTACAAATTCAGACGTGTATTTGCCAGAGCTATATTCATTAAAGATTTACTTTTATTCTACAAAAAAAATGCTAGGTCATAGTGGTGGGAGTACTCTTTCTATATCTCAGCCAACAAGCGGATCTGTTTGGGATATAGACATAGCAAATGATAGCCACCCAATAAGACTTAGAGAAGGAAAGAGCGGAATAAGACCAAAATCTTCAGCATTTTATATTGATGCGATAAGCCAAAATAGAAATATTGAAATGATATTTACTCCAAAATCTTTATCTAGCGGACATCTGCTATTTAATAAAACTGGATCTGTTGAGACGGCATTATCGTGGGCGGCAGGCGGAGGAATAACAAAATCTAATATTGCTAATTTATATATAAATGGACAGGACGCCTCATCTGCTACAAACATATCTTCCTATCTTTATATAGGAGAGCCAAACTATATACTAATAAAAACATCTAGCAATATAACTGGACAAATATGGTTTAACGGAAAACAGTTATTGGGTGTAAGATCTGGTGTATTAGACGACAATTTATATCAAAATATAGCTTTGTATGCCAACCCATTAATTAACCATCAAGAACATTATGACCTATATATTGGAAAATCTGCCTCTATTGCTCAAGGATCGTCCATGGAGATGACAGAAGAGTCTGTGGCAACCTACTCTAGAGACCGAATTTTGTTCCAAGTAATATAGTTTTGTCATCTTGAGTGACAAAAAGCTGGACTTGTAGACATAAAGATGGTAAAATAATTAACTATGGACATAAAAAGAATTAATGCTCAAATGAAATCTGGCGATACCAGACTTGGTGTCTATGTTTGGGAGATGCCAGACGGTAGATGGGTTGGAGACGAAGATAATAACTTCCTGTCTATAGCATCTATGATTGGCAACAAAGAAAGAATTGCTCTTCTTGCCACAGCCGTAGCACACTACGGAATTGATGTTGGCCAGCCAAAATTTATTGAAGGCAGTCGACAGATTGACGATGAAGAGTTTGAGTATCAAAAACAAAGACTAAGATGGGGACTGACTCCAGACCCACTAGATATTAGTGTGCACAAAGAAGAAATGGCTAAGCTGAATGGTGGTAAAAAATGATTGAGAATGAAGACGATATGCTTATTAATAACATAGAGGTTTCTAATGTCGCAGACTGGATGAGATTTAATAATCCAACTACTCAAAAATCAGACGACCTGTTCGATATAGAAGGTGAAGATATTTTAAAGCTTTCAGGCCTAGGAGCTTCATTTAGAAGAAAAGTTTCTAGAGATCTTCAAAAAGCTTTTGTTGGTAAGGACGGCTCCGTAAGCCAGCAGTTACAACATCAGCAAGCAGTTAGCGGATACGCCACATTTGATCTAATTCAGCCAGAATATAATTTAGATTATCTATCAACAATTTATGAAATTTCTCCATACAACTATGCTGCTATAAATGCAAAGGTTGCAAATATTGTTGGGCTTGGATTTGATTTTATTG
>Ga0222713_10007560_pt1 | contig 10161 bp, 23 predicted proteins | sample C33_649DmetaG_FD_165061 | JGI IMG/M metagenome (GOLD analysis project Ga0222713, IMG submission 165061) | Estuarine water microbial communities from San Francisco Bay, California, United States - C33_649D | ecosystem: Environmental > Aquatic > Marine > Unclassified | place: USA: California... | reverse complement strand
AGTGTATAATGGACGGCATGGAAAGCAAACAACAAGTACGAATCGGTGACGTCGTCAAGAGCCTTGACTTCGTCGGTGTCAATGACTGCTACTATGTCGGCCTCATCGTCGGCATCAGTGAGATGGATAGCACGTTCCGTGCTAAGGCAATCAAGCGTGTGTGGCAGGGTCAGACTGACAAGAAGCCGCTCTCTGACTACTTCACTGCTCCGCTTCCTGGTCACGAGTTCTTCGATGACCTCGCTGATGAGAAGGGTTGCGAGCCGCGCATCCAGGTGCTTGCCTAATGAATATCAGCGAAGCAGTTGAGATTATTGAACAGCAAGCCAAGCGTGACGGTGTTGGTGTTCTCGAACTTCTCGAGACGATTGACAGGTATGGTGCTCTTTGGTATATCCAGGAAGCCAAGTTGGGCATCGAGTTCCTTACCGCATTCAACATCTTCATGGATGCTGGTCGTAAGATGTTTGCAAAGGTGGAAGCGTAATGAATATCGCTAAGACTATTCTCTCTCAGATCAAGACTATCGACAGTTGGGCGCTCGGTGCCTGGGGTGCGAAGGACTTGGTCGCCATGGAAGATGGCCTGAAGTTCAAGACTTCTGGCATGACACCCTGGAAGGGCTATGTGTATGTTAAGTACAACGCTGTCCCTGACCTCTATGAGGTTCAGTTCTTCCGTCTTCGCAAGATGCGAGTCGAGGGCCATGAGGTCATCGTTGACAATATCGTCAAGGATGTCTACGCGCCTGAGCTCGTTAGCGTTATTGATAAGTTTGTAGGCTAATGATGAAAACTGTTATGGTTCTTGATGTACTTGAAATGCAGGTTCTTGAAATGTTCTTTGTAGACCACCTCGATAAGGAGGTCATTGCCGAAGAACTTGGCATTCCGCTCGCCCAAGTTCGTCGCATCATTCGAGATTACAGGAACGGCGAGTATAAGGTCCGCTAATGCAGATCCCTTCTATAGGTTCTCTCGTTAAGGTAACGACTCGGTATCCGAGTAATGTTGCTGGACGAGAATGGGATGATAACACTCATACGGGTAGGGTCGTACCAATTCCTGTATACTGGAAGAATGAGGTTGGTAACACGTTTGCCGTTGAGACCGGTCGCCATTATCATCCCATCTCGCTCATCTATACTCATAGGGTCCTGGACCTTGAGATCTTAGAAGGTAAGGCTCTTAACAAGACTGAATTTAGTAAATTACTAACTATTGAATGCACTGTTGCCGGCAGTAAGGGTAACGTGTATAATGTAATGTCCAAGGGCGGCAAATGGTCCTGCACTTGTACAGGTTTCGAATTCCGTAATCAATGTAAGCACATAGCACAGGTAAAAAGTAAGATTTATGGCAAAGCAGCGTAACGATTCTCTTGCTCGAGCACTCGGCCAAGAACCGACGTTTACTGAACCTACCAAGTTGAACCTCATCGAGGCTCTTAACTGGTACAACTATAACAGCGATGATGGCAACTATAAGATTTGGTTGCGGCAGTTCCTTGCCCAGCAGAAGTCGTTCTCTAAGAGCGACATTGCCAAGGCTACGAGTGGTGATGTGCCTCGTGCTATCGCTGCCATCGCCCGAATGGAATCTCGTGGTGTAGCAACTGGCGAGCAGGCTCGGGTCATTGCCTTTGCAATGAAGGCAATTGAATCCTCTACCTATGTGGAAGAGGAAGATGTTGTACCGACCAATGTCATCTCGATTCGCGACCGTCTGAAGGAGTCTTGTACTCCGTATGTCGCTTGGATCGATCAGCAGATCGATAACTTCATTGCTGGCAAGCCATACGATGATAACATCTATGATTACTTGAATGGCCAAGGCTGTAAGGCTGGCCACGCTCGCGTGATTCGAGAAGCGTTTGAGTTCAACTTTAACGAGATGGCTCTACTCAAGGATGGCGACCCTGCTGTTGTCGAATGTTATGAGGCCTATGGTAAGAAGGCTATCAAGGTCCTTGTTGCATTCTACGAGAAGTTGGAATCTGATCTTGCTCAGCTTGAGCAGACTAAGAAGGCTGCTCGTGTCCGTAAGGTCCGTAAGCCAAACGTCGAGAAGATGTTGTCGAAGGTCAAGTACCTGAAGGAGTCTACTGAATTCAAGGTTGGTTCAATTCATCCTCAGAAGGTTCTTGGCTCAGAGCAACTTTGGGTCTTTAATACAAAGACCCGTCAGCTTGGCCGCTATGTTGGTAGCAACATTCAGTTCAAGCGTTCGAGCCTTCTGAACATTGACCTTGAGCAGTGTGTGTCTAAGAAGCTTCGGAAGCCTGAGGAGTTCCTCAAGGTTGTAATGAATGCATCTAAGCCTCAGCTCAACAAACAGTTCGATGCTATTAAGGCTGTTGCTAAGCCGATGAATGGTCGTCTGAATGAGTTCACTGTCCTACTGAGAGTCTGGTAATGCTTGCTACGTTGTTAGAGATCTGGGCATGGCTTGGGCGCTTGTTCTGGTTCACCTTTAAGGTTGGATTCTGGTTCTGGGCTCTCGTTATAGGGTTAATCGTTGGTGACTATGTGGCGGACAAATATCTATGAGATTAGTTTTAGGAATATTGTTGATCGTTGCTATTCTTCCCTGGGTTGTTGGTTTTATCATAGGATTTACAAATGGCTTCTAATACGTTTTCTGTATTTGTTCGGAACGCCGACGGCGGCATCATTGAGTTCTTTGACCTCTCTAAGATGGAGGCCTTGAATCTTGTTAAGGAAATGAAGGAAGATGGTTTTACGGAACTTGATATGGTTCCAACCTACAACACTCCTCTGTTCACTGACACATTAGTATCGAAAGAAGAAGAGGAAGATGGACTTCTCGAATAATGATAATGTCGTTAGTATGGCTGAGTTTCGTAGAAAGAAACATGAGCCGAAACTAAAGAAGACAAAGGATCTTGAACTCTTTGTAGAAGGTTACCATGAGGCTGGACCTGAAGCCATGGCAATGTTTGAACGAGCAATGATGTTGTTCAAAGCATATGGGTTTGAGATCGAAGACTTCAGACGAGAAGACATATTGCTGTTGAGGGAAACCTTCTTTTCCATTATACTACGGTATAGGGAAACGCACCATCCTCTACATACGTTCGTGGAAGATTTTGATAAATACTTTAATAGACTTGAATTTTTCTTGGATTCTGAATGGCAGCATGCCGATGAAGATCCAGATGATGAAGGACCAAACATAGCATGATTATTGTTGACTTAAACCAGGTTATGATTTCTAACCTGATGATGCAACTTGGTAACCACACGGATGCCAAGATTGAAGAAGGCCTTGTCCGTCACATGGTCTTGAACGCCATCCGCTCCTACAAACAAAAGTTTGGTGAGGAGTATGGTGAGATTGTTATTGCATGTGACGATAAGAACTATTGGCGTAGAAAGATCTACCCATACTACAAAGCCAACCGAAAGAAGGCTAGAGAGGAATCGGATATTGATTGGACTTCGATCTTCGAATGCTTCAACAAGATCCGAGAGGAACTAAAGGAATACTTTCCGTATAAAGTACTGAAGGTAGAAACAGCAGAAGCAGATGACATCATCTCTACACTCGTCCATCACCATGGCGCCTTGCTAATGACTGGCAGCGCTCCTAAGATTCTTATCCTCTCTGGTGATAAGGACTTCATCCAGCTTCAGAAGTTTGTGAACGTCAGACAGTATGACCCTGTCCGCAAGAAGTACATCTCTCATAACAATCCAGATGTTTATTTAAAGGAACATATTCTCAAGGGTGACTCTGGTGATGGTGTTCCTAACTTCTTGTCAGCAGATGATGTCTTCATCTCAGGTGGACGTCAGAAACCAATTCGTCAGAAGAGCCTCGACCAGTGGGTCAAGCAAACGCCAGAGGACTTCTGTGATCAAAACATGCTTCGTGGCTATAAGAGAAACGAGGCGCTTGTAGACCTATCTAAGATCCCAGCCGAGGTCTACAATACTATCCTTGCTCAATTTAATGAACAAGAAAGTAAAAAGAAAGGCGATCTATTTAACTACTTCATTAAGTTCAAGTTAAAGAACCTAATGGAACATATTGGAGAATTCTAATGAATAGTAATGTATGTGACGTGCTCGAAGTTGCCAGCAAGGCAAAGACAAAACAAGAACGAGCCGATATCCTGAAAGCTAACGACTCGTTTGCATTAAAGAGTGTTCTTCAGCTTGCATTCCATCCTAATGTGGTTGCAGCATTGCCAGAGGGTGCACCTCCTTATAAGCGTGTCCCTGAACACCAGTATGATTACCATCGTGGTTATCTTCACGCTGAGGCCCGTAAGTTCGGCTACTTGGTAGACCAACCAGATCAAAACATCAGTAGAATGAAGCGCGAGAATATTTTCATTACCATTCTTGAAACTCTTCCTGGTCCAGAAGCAGATATGCTTATTTCTGCAAAGGACAAGAAACTACATAAGCTGTATAAGGGAATCACAGCTGATGTTGCTAAGTTAGCATTCCCTGATATCCTTCCAGACGAAGTTAGTACAAAGTAAGAGGTTTATAGTTCCATGACGATCAAGAAGTATTCTCGTAACCAGCGCTTTGAGGATTATGAGGACCGCCCATCTAAACCAAAGCAGAAGGACCGTAGTGAAAAGCATATTCGTAATGCTTTAAGAGGACACGATCTTGATGCACTAAAGAGACTTTCAAGTGAAGACATGGAAGAAGACTTTTTTGATGATTACGACCTAGACTATAGGCGCTAATAATGATAGAACAATATGCAATCCACATTCTCTGGTTTTTCATGAGTTGTGTATTTGGTACCTGGATGTATTACCAAGGTGCAATGAAAGGTACACTGGCTGGCGTTAATGCAGCCGTAGTCTTTTTTATGATTCGAGGCAAGAAGCGAGAAGCAGAAAATTTTCTACATTTTGTTAATAACTTGACTGGCAAAAACTTCAAGATTGATAAATAAACATATGCCTACATACACTTTTGAAAACACCCTTACGGGTGAGGTCCATGAGGAGTTCATGTCGATCTCCGCACGAGAAGAGTACCTCGCTGCCAATCCTCATTTGAAGACCATTATCACACAGGCTCCGCCGATAGGAGATCCACACCGCCTCGGCCTTAAAAAGCCTGATGCTGGGTTCCGTGACGTCCTTAAAAATATTAAATCCAAGCATAAGAGGTCGAATATCAACACATGGTAAAAAAGGTAGTACTCAATGCCAAACAAAGCTCGGAAGAAACTTCGACTAGCAGTTAACGGTAACCAACATCAGCAAGGAGTCAAGCTACATCAGATATATCCAATAACAAAAGCGCAGCAGAAAGTATTTGAGTCGTTCTACAAATCTCATTTACTACTACACGGTATCGCAGGCACTGGAAAGACATTCGTCAGCCTCTACCTTGCTCTAAAAGAAGTTATAGAGCATAAAGCGTTCAAACGCATCGCAATAGTCCGCAGTTGTGTTCCAACAAGAGATATAGGCTTCATGCCAGGAACACTAGAAGAAAAATTAAGCGTATACGAGCAACCATATAGAGAAATCATTAATTGTCTAACCCAAAGAGTTGATGGGTATGACCTACTTAAAGAGTCTGGCGTAATTGAGTTTATGTCAACATCGTTTATAAGAGGTCTTACATTAGATAATACAATCATCATTGTAGACGAAATCCAGAATATGACATTTGGTGAACTAGATTCTGTTATCACAAGAGTTGGTGACTATTCTAAGATTATATTCTGTGGTGACTATAGACAAACTGATCTACAATCAACTAAAGACAAATCCGGTCTAAAGGACTTTATGAAGATCCTAAACACTGTAGCAGATGTTGACTATATTGAGTTTTTAGTGGATGATATTGTGAGATCAGGATTTGTCAAAAAATACATTATTGCTAAAACGGAATTAGGATTTGGATAGGGTAGAATTCGAATTAAAAACACACCTTTATAATTTTCCAAAGTTAGAAAGAATAGATGGTGAACCAAGGTTATACCTAACACCGGAGGGGGCTAAGCTCCCTTCGGTGACCTCTGTTACTGGATTCACAACAAAGGAAGGTATCCAGCAATGGAGAGCTAAGGTAGGTGAAGCTGAGGCTAATAAGATATCTAAGAAGGCTTCCAATAGAGGAACTGCTGTCCACAATTTGGCTGAAAAGTATATCCTAAAGGATGATGGTTTTGACACAGCCTACAAAAAGGCGATGCCAGATGCGGTCGACTTATTTCACAAAATAAGACGAACCTTGAACAAAAGCGTTACTGCTGTTCATGCTCTCGAAACGCAGATCTGGTCAGACTACTTAAAGGTCGCTGGTACAGTAGACTGTATTGGCATGTATAACGGTAAACTAGCCGTTATTGACTTCAAGACGTCTGCTAAGCCTAAAGAAGAAAGGTGGATTGAACACTACTTCATGCAGACATCAGCTTATGCCTGTGCCTGGTATGAGCTAACTAAAGAACCCATAAATAATCTAGTGGTTATTGTAGCAAATGATGTAGATTCGGAAGCACAAATATTTGAGAAAACTACATATCCATACTTGAACAAGTTTAACTTTGCCAGAGAGCAATTCTACAATCATTACGGATTCTAGCATGTCAAACACCGAACCAACAATCACGCCACCAGCTGAACCAGTTGTTAGTGGCAATACAACAGATTACGAAATTTGTGGCAATCCAAATCTGCTTGAGCGTGTAGAGATACAAGCTGAAGCCAATGGAGTGCAAACCTATGTTTATGGCTATGTTGACACAAGTACAAATACCTTCATCCATTCACATCAGATGGAATTAAAAAGAGGTAAGTTTCTATGAGATACTATGGTCAGAAACATATAGGTCATATTACGTTCTTGAGGTATGAAGGTGTTACAAATCAGTTTGCATATTCACTGCCACTGTCTTTTTCGAATAGTACATTCAAAACTAGAGCTGACATTTTATACCTTAATGAAGGCTCAGGTACTATGACTGTAACTGAATGTCAGAGCAATCTTGATTTAGTTGGTTTCACCTATCAACCTGGCACAGCCTATGTACCAGAAGACGTGTTTGGTAATAACACTGTAAGACTTCAATGCGGCAATAATATCCCTATCATCAATACTATTATTTTTAATCGTCGCCAGCTTGATCAGTTTGTAAACAACTATCCTGTAGATGTTAGTACCGTAACCGTTAGTGGATCATTTACAATCCCAGCGAATACATATGCTGCAGTTGTCGAAGGTACGATAACAGTATCTAACACTGTTGTTGATTCTAATGTAGATCTTTATATTCTCGGTAAGAGAGATGAAGAAAGATCCATTAGTGGCGATGGAAAAATAATTACATTTAGAATAGCATAACTTTTTAATTATATTATGACAAAGCTATATGCTATCGGCGATAGCTACACCTACGGCTTCAATTTTAGAGAAGAACAAGAAAGGGTAGAGTCTGTATGGCCTACGCATCTCGCCGAGCACCTTTCTGTACCACACAGCAATCTAGCTATACCAGGTGGTAGTAACTGGAGAATGGCAAGACTGGTAACAACCTTACCATTTACTAAGAATGATATTGTTGTTATAGGTTTATCGGATAGTAGGAGATTTGAATTTGGTGTGAGCCCCGATCACAAACCTCCATTACCAAATGTTCCTGGCGACATCAATGAAGTCGACGGCGAATTGATAGCAAAAAGATTCTTTAGTGCTCTTAGCGATAGAACTGTAGATCGCGACGCAAAAACAATTGTTGATCTGACATTTAGTAAATTCCGAAACGACAAATGGTTTGAGCGCATGCATATTATAATGTGCTCAGCTATGGCGTTTAGGTTACAGCAGATTGGTTGTAGGTGGTTGATGTTTGATGCATGGATGCCAAACTCAAGAATTGACATCCCAAACTATATTTTACCTAATGCAACAATGCACCAGCAATTGTTTGGCAATAGAAATGCAGCATTTGTACCGCCTCGCTACTGGAACAAAAAGGAGCACAAGATTATTGCCGACATCATACTACAAAATCTCCAGGGCACATTTATTGGTCCCACAAACTATGAAACCTATAACCCATCCACCGATTTAGATCAGTTCTACTGATAAATAGTCTCAAATCACTAAAAAGACTACATATCTGTATCTAACTTTGTTTAGACAGGCTAAAGACGTAATTTGTAAGCATTAGGATTCTAAGATGCCGGAAACAGTATCAAATACAATAGTACAATCGTACCAAGTATCTACAGAATCTGCTAATGTGGCTGCTGGCCAACCAAAAACTGGCTCCATGGTTTACTCTGACCCTGCCACAAATACCATTGTATTTTCAATTCAGACTCAAGAAAAAGTAGGAGAATACCTATGAGCTTTTACGGCGCACAAACATTTCGTAGTTTATTTTCAGTCCACAAGGATCTACTAGCAGCCAATCAACAACATCGCTTTGGCGGCGCCCATGCCCAGCTAGCCTATAATTTAGCTGATGGCACAGAAGTTCCGGTGACAACTCGTACCTATGGCGACGTTGTCGTTAATGTTATTGATGCAGCAGCAGACCAGGTTGTAAGCGTTCTACTGGTTGGTTTGAATGTTTCAACACCAGCAACTTTTGCAAACGCTGCATTAGTAAATGTAACATCCTCACACACATTAGCCTCAGATACCCATGGCGTTCTACTCGAAGGTTCTGTAACAGTTGGTTCAGATCCATTAGATGCGGATGACGAACTTCAGCTAATTGAACCAGGTTCAACTGTTGAGGGTAACGGTAAGCTAGTAACATTTGTGTTCACACAAAGCTAAAGTAAATGCCTTACTACGGTTTCAAAAGATATCCTGACTTCATAGTGCTAAGGAATTCACTTCCTGTAAATCAAATAATTACACCTAGATCAGCTGATGAGGATCTAATCTATAGGAGTCAGGATGGTGCAACCGTAACTGTAGCAGAGTGTGCGGCAAATGCAAGTCTTGTAGGCACTACATTTGGTCCAAACTCAATTGCCTACCCAAAACAATTGTTTGGCAACTTACCATGTGCACTTCAGGTAACTAGCAACAATGCAACTAGTATATCCTTGAGACTCAACAATAGAACGCAGAATGTTTCAGACGTAGAGCTTGTCCCAGTTGATTTTTCATATACTTTACCAGCAGGCAAGTATGCCCTAATTGTTGAAGGTGAGCTAACAATACCAGGCAGCAATGGCAATGTTACTGTTACTGCCGATGAAGACATTCATATTGTTGGAAGTAAACCAAGAGACATTCTAATTAACGGTAACGGAAAAATTGTGACGTTTAGAATTCAGTAAGATATTATCATGGTTGAACCAGAAAAATTTATTAAGATAACTGAAAAGCCTTTATCTGAGCGAAAGCAAGTTGGCTCAATAAAAGCAATTGACAAAAAAGGTAATGTCAGAGAGAGACCAATATTTGAAATCAAGATGGGTGTGTTTGATCCTGATGATAATTTACTACATAAAGTGACAGCTGTCATTTACCATATGGGCAAGCGCGTGTAATGATCGTAAATAATATTGTGAACTTTTATTTTTTCCGTGTGATTCAACATTATCTGTATAGAGGCACACAAGTTACATTTGATGATGAAGTCTTTTATTCATGTTTACCTATAGATGGAGGACCCACATTTAGGATGGGTGAGAACACTGGGGAGAATTCAGGAAGGCTTTTTGCACCAGGTACATTCATGGATCTTAGAAGTATAATTCAGTTTAAGAAACGACAAGCGTTTGTTATTGAATCTGGATACACATTTTGTTTTGCTATAACAGATAGAAATGCACAGTGGCAGTATATACACGGCACTGATCTTATAATACCATCAAACACACACGCATTCGTGGCAAGTGGTGGTATTACATTTGAAGATAAAGGATCACAAAGGGAAGCCAAAATACTTAATCTTGTAAACAGACGACCATACGAACTAAAGACAGTTGGGCAATCGGAACTAATACTGATACCATAGCGGAGTGTCAAATGAGACTACAGATTGATGGTGGGACAGAAATACACCGCAGGCATTGTAGACAGTTTGCTCGCTTTTTCTCTAATAGATTCTTCTCTAAGGATCTCAATAAACAAATTACCATTAGACTAAAGATCGTTAGAAAGCTAGAAATTAAATATGGCGATGA
>Ga0222713_10007557_pt1 | contig 10164 bp, 9 predicted proteins | sample C33_649DmetaG_FD_165061 | JGI IMG/M metagenome (GOLD analysis project Ga0222713, IMG submission 165061) | Estuarine water microbial communities from San Francisco Bay, California, United States - C33_649D | ecosystem: Environmental > Aquatic > Marine > Unclassified | place: USA: California... | reverse complement strand
CGCTTCTCGCTCTGCCCCTTTAGTGCGGCGATCTCTTCGGCAACGGTGCGAATGTGGCGCACCGCCTCAACAATGTTTCCGGTACCGGCTTCACCCTTGGTGCGCATCATTGCCGCACCCTCGTTGATGCGACGCAGCGCCTCGCCAAGGTCCTTGCAGCCACAGACAAACGGCACCTTGAAGTCGTGCTTGTTGATATGGAAGCGATCATCGGCAGGGGTGAGCACTTCGGACTCGTCGATGTAGTCAACATCGAGTGCTTCAAGGATGCGCGCCTCGCTCTCGTGTCCAATACGTGCCTTCGCCATTACTGGAATGGAGACAGCATCGAGAATCCCCTTGATCATGTCGGGATCGCTCATGCGGGCGACGCCGCCATCGCGGCGAATGTCAGAGGGGACGCGCTCCAGCGCCATCACGGCAACGGCGCCAGCCTCTTGGGCAATCTTCGCCTCAGCTGGGGTGACGACGTCCATGATCACGCCGCCCTTGAGCATTTGGGCGAGGCCGCGCTTCGTGGCCCAGGTCGAGGTCTTGGCGCGCTTTGGTGCTGGCATGCCCCTATTCTCGCACACCGCCCTGGGCCCCTCATGGCTAAACGGCGGCGCAACGAGCGCAGCCCCCCTGCTACGATCGCGCACATATGAACAGCGAAGTTCTCGTTCTGAATCAGGACTACGAACCGCTCAACGTCGCCTCCCTGCCGCGCGCCTTCCGACTGGTCTTGGGAGGCAAGGCCGAGATCCTCGCCGAAGGTGACCCGATCCGCAGCGCATCGCGCAGCTGGACGGCTCCCTCTGTCGTTCGACTACGGCATCGCGTACGCCGGCCACGACCGCGCGCCAAGTTGAGCCGCAAAGAGATCTTTGCGCGCGATGGTCACGCCTGCCAGTACTGCGGCCGAACCGGAGTCTCTCTGACGATCGATCACATCGTGCCGAAGAGCCGCGGCGGCGATACCTGGACCTGGGAGAACCTGGTCACGGCGTGCATGGCGTGCAATCACCGCAAGGGGGACCGACTCCCTGAAGCTGCTGGACTGCAACTTCGACGCAAGCCGTACGAGCCGCGTTGTGATGTGTACGCCGTCTTCCTGCCGTACCTTCGACACGACGCCTACTCGGCGTGGCGCGACTTCCTCTTCATCTCTGAGAGCGCCGCGGCCAGCGGAGCGTGACGCCAGCGGCGGCGGTTCGCGCCGCCATCCCTCGCGACGTTGCTGATCTGCTTCGCGCACTTCGAACCGCAGGATTTGGCGCCTATGTTGTCGGCGGTGCTGTTCGCGATGTGATTGCAGGGCGAGTGCCTGCCGATTGGGATCTCGCCACCGAAGCGACACCTGACCAGCTGCGTGCACTCTTCCCGACCGCCACGTATGAAAATCGATTCGGCACTGTCGGCGTTCCCACGGGCGTCGGGATGGTTCGTGAGATCACCACCTTCCGTGCCGATAGCGGCAGTAGCGATTCCCGTCGCCCGGATGAGGTCACCTTCTTGCCGCGCATTGAGGGAGACCTCGCGCGTCGAGACTTCACGATTAACGCGATCGCCTACGGCCTTGCGCCTGGTGCGAGCCGTCGTGCCGACCCGATTGGAGATGGGGCCATCGTCGACCCACACGGCGGTATTGACGATCTCGCCAAGGGACTACTGCGCGCCGTTGGAGATCCAGCTGAACGGTTTATTGAAGACGCGCTGCGAATCCTGCGCGCACTCCGATTCATTGCGCGCTTTGATCTAGCACTGGAGCCAGGAACCGCTGCGGCCATCAAGCGTGATGCCCTGCTAACGACGCGCCTCTCTGGCGAGCGGATCGGCGCCGAGCTGGATGGGATCCTCCACGCTCGTCGTCCGGCGCGGGCCTTGCAGTTGGCTGCAGATCTCGGCGTTCTCGCCGCCATCGCACCTGCGCTTGCTGCTGAGTGGAGTGCAGAGGTTGGCACGCGAGTCGAGGCGGTTGGCAGCGATTCGCTCCCCGATGCGCCAGATCCACTGGGGCGAATGAGCGAACTGCTGCTGCCGATTGCCGATGACGATGACGTGGCGGCACTGCTGGAATCGTGGCGTCGACCACGGGCCACTATCGCCGCCATCCAACAGATTCGTGCCCTTGACCGTGCCGTTGCAGGTGCAGAGAGTGAGGCGGCACGCGGTCAGGTTGATGGGGCCACACTCCGCATCGTGGCCGCCGCAACGACCGGCGACTCCCGAGACGCCGCTCGCCAGATTCGTCGACGCGTTGCCGCTGGTCGGGCTGGTAGTGCCGCGGCCGCGCTCCTCAGCGCATGTGTGCAGGGCGATGAGCAACAGGTTCCCGCTGCGGCGAGCGACCTCGCTGTTGGGGGTGATCAGATCGTGGCTCGACTTGGTCGAACGCCGGGTCCATGGGTTGCAGCGCTCCTTGCGCGACTGGTCGATGACGTTGCACATCGCCGCGTGGCTAATGCGGAAGCTGACCTCCTGGCATGGTGCGAACGGGTTGTTGCACCAGAAGAGCGTGACCCCATCGCGTAGACTCTCGGTATGACACTTGAACCACGCACAATCTTGGTAACGGGCGGAGCCGGGTATATCGGCGCAGCGAGTGCGAATGCGCTGATCGCCGCCGGACATCGTGTGGTCATCCTGGATGACCTCTCTGCAGGTCACGCTGACACGATCCCGAATGAGGCCTCCTCAATCGTTGGTAGCTACGCTGACGGAGATCGCATGCAGAGCCTGCTGCGCGATGCGCGCATCGACACCATCTTGCACATCGGGGCGCTGAGCATCGTTGCGGAGAGCGTGGCGCAGCCGGAGCGGTACTTCAAAACGAACCTCGTCGGGAGCATCGCCCTCCTCGACGCTGCGATCGCGGTTGGCGTGAAGCGCCTCATCTTCTCGTCGAGCGCCGCGGTCTATGGCGCACCGTCTGCGAACGTGCTCCACGAAGAGCTTCCCCTTTCGCCGATGAACCCGTATGGGGCATCGAAGGCGGCCTTTGAGCAGGTGCTTCGCGCGTACGCCGCGGCGCATGGGCTCAGTGCGACCGCGCTGCGCTACTTCAATGTGGCGGGGGCAACCGACCTCGTGACGGAGCGCCACAACCCTGAGACACACCTGCTGCCGCGACTTGTGAGCGCTGCCCGAACGGGCGCACCGTTCGAGCTCTATGGGAACGACTACACCACACCTGACCGCACGGCGATCCGCGACTACGTGCACGTTGCCGACGTTGCCGCCGCGCACCTCGCCGCGATTGAGAAACTCAGCGGCGACGTGGCGCACGGCTTTAGCGCCATCAACATTGGGAGTGGGGCCGGCACGAGTATTCGTGAGGCGATCAAGGCGATTGAGAAGGCGTCGGGCGCGAGCATCGAGGTTCAAGAGCATCCGCGGCGCGCCGGTGATCCGCCGCGCCTGGTCGCCGATATCTCACGGGCGCAGAGTCAGCTCGGCTGGCGGCCCCGCCAGAGCGATATCAATCGGATTGTGAAGAGCCTGCTCCCGAAGTAGCGCTACTGAATTCGGACAAGCACCTTCGCATCAGACCAGAGCTGTTCCAGCTTGTAGAAGTCGCGCTCTGGTGGCGTGAAGATGTGCACGATCACGCTTCCGTAGTCCAAGACGATCCAGTGGGATGCGGCTGCGCGATGGCGATGCGCCGGGGTGATGCCCTCTTCAGCCATGCCGCTGACAATGCTCTCCGTGATCGCCGCTAGTTGCGGCTCAGAGCCGCCCGTGCAAATCACAAATGCCTCGGTGACCGTGGTGAGGCTACTAACGTCCAGCACGAGGATGTCGGCGGCCTTCTTCTCTTCTGCAAGAAGGGCGACCTTTCGCGCAAGATCGTGCGGCTCGATGGCAGTTTGCTGTTTGGTTGACATGACTTCAGCGTACCGCACTCGCGGTTGTGCGATTACGAGGCTGGATCAACAGGCACATCTTCTACTTCAACGGGGCGCTCCAACACCAACTCTGGTCGGCCGCGATAGAGCCCTTCGCGTCGAATGAAGTCGGCAACGGCATCTGGAACGAGATAGCGCAACGATCGCCCGCGGGCGGCCAACGCCCGGAGCTCTCGACTCGCGTGCGACAGGTGAAAACCGTCGAGATAGAGGAAGCGGTCTTCGCGACCTGGGAAGTGTCGGGTAAGCCAGGCCCGATCAGGGGTTGGGGTGCCAGGTCGTGGCAGTGCAGCAACCCGCGCCAGATCAAGAATGCCTGTTGCGTCTTCCCACTCGTTGAAGCCAAGGAGTGATTCAACGGAGAGGATCAGCGTCAACTCTGGCGCGGCGCCTCCCTCACGACGCTCCGCCGTGATCGTGCGGAGGGTGTCGATGGTGTACGAGAGGCCAGGGCGGTCAATCTCGATGCGGCTCATCTCAAAGGCGGGGTTCCCAGCGATTGCGAGTTCGACCATGCGACAGCGAGTCTCAGGATCGGTGACGCGATCAGCAACTTTATGTGGTGGTCGCGCAGCGGGGACAAAGAGCACGTGGTCCAGTTTCAGGAGTTCGTAGGCGGCCTGCCCAAGTGCAAGGTGGCCGTCATGAATCGGATCGAACGTGCCGCCGAGAATGCCGATCCCGCTCACCCTTCGCTCTCCCCGTCGTTGTTCGGCGCCACAGTCAAGAGCACGCCATCAAGCTCAAGGGCCTCCGCATCTTCCGCCGCATTGAGAAGCGAGGCATCATCGGGATCGTCCCATTCGAGTGAGAGCTCGCCGATCATGACGGTGTCGCCGCTGCGGCATCCCGCCTTTCGCAGTGCTGATTCAATCCCCTGGCGGGCGAGCTCGTGTTGAAAGCGCTCCGCAGATTCATCGCGGGCAAAGTCGGTCTGATGTACAAGGCGCTCTATGGCCTTGCCGCGCACGCGGAAGCCCTCGCCCTCGCGGCTCACCTCAAAGCCAACCGAGGCGATCGGATTGATGCGGTGCACCACCACTCCCGCAGGTTCAGCCGGATATGAGAGGGTCTCTGCGTCAGGGAGAAGGTCTGCTAACGCGTCACGGAGCGCAGCGATCCCCTCACCGCGCTCGCCCCCCGCCGCCGAGATCGGCAGCACGTGCAATCCGAGCTCGCGGAACGCAGCGGTCAGTTCCGCCTCGCGCTCCTTCGCCTCGGGTCGATCTAGTTTATTGAGTGCAATCAGGGTGGTCTTCTCGAGCAGCGCCGGATTGTGCGCCTCAAGCTCTGTGCGAATGATTGCCGCGTCTCGTACTGGGTCGGGGGCAGACGCGTCGACCACGTGCACCAACACGCGCGTTCGCGAGGCATGTCGCAAGAAGGCGAAGCCGAGCCCGGCACCAATTGATGCCCCCTCAATTAGCCCTGGGAGATCGGCGATGGTTGGCCGACGACCATCATCGATGCCAAGTTCGAGCACGCCAAGGTTTGGCTCGAGGGTGGTGAAGGCGTAGTCACCAATCTTCGGCTGTGCCGCCGTGAGTGCCGCGAGCAGTGTGGATTTTCCAGCGTTCGGCAGACCAACAAGACCAACATCCGCAATGAGTCGTAGCTCAAAACGTACGTCGCGCAGCTCTCCAGGCTCCCCCTTCTGGGCGTGTCGAGGCGCCTGATGAGTGGCGGTGGTGAAGTGCGCGTTGCCGAGGCCGCCGCGGCCACCACGCACTAACAGCACATGCTGTTCGCGTGAAACCAGATCCGCAATCAGGTCCCCGCTCTTGGCATCAAAGATTGCGGTGCCTGGCGGCACCCCAATGACCAGGTCTCGACCAGCTTTGCCGTGTGAGGTCTTGTTTCCGCCTCCGCTGGCATCACCCGCGACGTAGCGTCGCTTGACCTCAAAGTCGCGCAGCGTCGTTTGCCCGGTGTCGACCGCAACGTAAATGCTGCCGCCACGGCCACCATCGCCACCATCGGGGCCGCCACGGGGCACATGCGACTCGCGGCGCATCGTTGATGCGCCATCGCCACCACGCCCAGCGGCAAGGTGAATCTCTACAACGTCAAGGAACATGGCGTTACGGGAGGAAACGCGCTGGGTTGTAGAGCGTCGAGGAGCCCGCGAGCGGGAATCCTCGAGAGACAACGAAGTGCAAGTGCGGACCCGTTGCGCAACCGGTTTGACCCATGCGCCCGATGCGAGTTCCGCGCGTCACCTTCTGGCCCGTGTTCGCGAGAATGCCAGAGAGGTGGTAATACCCTGTGTAGAGGTTTGAACCGTGCGCAATAATCACCTGGTACCCGCCGCAGTTATTGCGCCACCCGGTGAACACAACCACGCCGTCACCCGCAGCAACAATCGACGCGCCATAGGCGTTGGAGATATCCATGCCGAGGTGCGTGCGCGTAAATCCACGAACGTACCGACCACCCGGAACCGGGTAGCGGAACTTCACGCCGCTGTACACCGAAGGAATCGGTCCCGTATAGCCGATTAGCCCATCGTTGCGTGTGAAGGTTGGAAGCGCCGCGCCGCGCCCACCAGGAAGCACAAGGATCATTCCGAGAACAAGATCGGCGGTCTTCAGCTTGTTATAGGTACGAATGACGGATGGGGTGACGCGATACTTTGACGCAATGGACTTCAGTGTCTCGTGCTCTCGCACTGTGACGACAATGCCGCGTGTATCAGGAACTCGAAGACGCTTGCCGACTGGTGGATTGTCTGCAGACTGCAGGCCGTTCGACCAGATCAGCTCCATTGAGGTGATCTTGTAGCGTCGCGCAATTGCCGCGAGAGTCTCACCACGAGCGACTACGTGAATCAGCACGTGATCGCGGCCGTCGGCGACAACGATGTCGATCGCTGCGGGGAGCTCAAGTGTGCCGTCATCAAGGAAGATCGGCCCATCGGTGGCGGTGGTGGCTGCAACCGCCTCAGGTGCCTGGGCAATCACCTCGGTGGCCCGCATCGAGAAGAGATCTTCGGTTGGGATGTCGCCGATGAGCACGCCGTCGCTCACGCCGGAGTTCTCGGGCATGCCATCTGCGGCGAATCGGTCAGGATTCTCGGTACCGCCCCACTCTGTTGCAAAGGTGGGCTCGTAGTCGGCAGTCGCTCCAACGCCCATGCCATCGTCGTTCAGCGCCTGGGTGCGAGCGTCGATCGTTGGCCCTGGAAGCAGGCTCGCAATAATCGCCACGCTCAAGAGCCCCGCAATCACTGCGGGCATCGCTCGCTCTGGCTCACGACCGAGTGCGCGAAGTCCGGCGTCGAGTGAGCGGCGTCGACGGCGGAGTGAGCGAAGGATGCCGCGCTCTTCCAGCGCTGGGGTGACCTTATGGACGATTGCCGCCACTGCAATGCCGGTCGTGCGGGTTGCGAGCGTTGGGTGGACTCGCACCCGTCGAGGGAGCGGACGCTTCAGGAACTCGCCAGCGCGGAAGAGGCTGAGCCGAATGGCACGCTCACCACTGCGCTCAAGGAGTGATCCGAAGGCGAGGAGGCGGCGGCGGATGGCCGCAGCGAGGCGGAAGGTGAGGCTTCCAGCACGCACATTGCGATGCAAGGATCCACGGGCAGACGTTTTTTGGCGCTTCACATCTGGCATTCCAGCCTCCGATCTCCGCCTTAGTCTACCCCTCGGCTATGCCGCCGAGCGGGGCACCCTGGCACGCGCTGTGCCTCGTGCGTGCGTTACGCGGGGTTGGACCCCTCGGTCCCCTTCGTGAGCGAGGCGAGGAACTGGGCGTTCGACTCGGTCTTCGCGATGCGGTTCAGGAGCAACTCAATACCCTCGTTCGCACCAACGGCCGAGAGCATGCGACGCATCGTCCAGACCATCTTGAGGGTCCCCTCGTCAAGGAGGAGCTCCTCGCGGCGGGTGCCGGAGCGCTGCACGTCAATCGCCGGGAAGATGCGCTTCTCGGCCAGCTTGCGGTCGAGCACAAGTTCGGAGTTACCCGTCCCCTTGAACTCTTCATAGATCACGTCGTCCATCTTCGAGCCGGTATCAACCAGGCAGGTGCCGATGATGGTGAGTGAGCCGCCCTCTTCAAGCTTTCGTGCCGCACCAAAGAAGCGCTTCGGTGGGTAGAGCGCAATTGGGTCAATACCGCCCGAAAGCGTTCGCCCGGATGGTGGAAGTGCCAAGTTGTAGGCGCGCGCCAATCGGGTGATGGAGTCGAGCAACACGACAACGTCGGCACCAGCCTCGGTACGGCGCTTCGCGATCTCGAGGGCCATCTCGGCAACATGCGTGTGGTTCTCGGTTGGCTCGTCGAAGGTCGACGAGATGACCTCGCCCTTCACGGAGCGGCGCATGTCGGTGACCTCTTCCGGTCGCTCGCCAATGAGGCAGACCATCAGGGAGATCTCGGGATAGTTTGCGGTAACGCCCTGGGCGATCTGCTTGAGCAGGCTCGTCTTGCCGGCCTTCGGCGGCGAAACGATCAGGGCACGCTGCCCCTTGCCGAGCGGGTTGACCAGATTGATGAGCCGCTGCGAGAGGTTCGACGGAACAGTCTCAAGGTTGATCAACTCAATTGGGTGAATTGGCGTGAGGTCGCCGAAGTGCGGTCGTCGTCGCGCCGACTCTGGGTCGGTGCCGGAAACGATCTCCACGCGAAGCATTCCCCAGAACTTCTCGCCCTCGCGCGGTGCACGGATGACGCCGCCGATCGTGTCGCCCTGGCGCAAGCCAAGTCGGCGCACCATTGGCGATGGGACGTAGACATCGTCTGCGCTTGGGAGAAGGCCGTTGCGGCGAATGAAGCCGTAACCGTCGTCAACGATTTCGAGGATTCCCTCAGCCCAGATCTGACCCTGCTCATCGGCCTGCGCCGTGAGGATCTTCTGGATGACGGTGGAGAGCTCCTCTTGCTGCGTCGCCACAACGCCGAGCTTCTTTGCTGCGGCGATCAGTTCTGTTGCCGTCATGTTGGCGAGTGCTGCGAACGTGACGAGGCCTTCTGCGGCGAGGTCAGCTTCTGAGAGCACCTCGACGTCGGCCGGAAGTGCGCCCTGTGGCATGCGCATCGAGTTCGGGTTCGGTCCGCCGCGGCGGGGTGGTCGTCGTGGGCCGCGGTTTCGTCCGTCGTTCATATCAGTTGAATACCTTCCTCTACCTATGGGTGAATGCATCCCCGGTACGCGATACTGCGTCGCGTTCGCTGTGCAGTTCGGGGGGGATGAGAGAACTCTACGGCAGGCGTTGCCGCTCGTCAAGAGCCCGCGGATTCGGGCCTGCGACTACTTCCCGGAGGTTGCCTTTGCCCAGTCTGACTTGAAGATCGCGATCCCCTTATCAGTGAGTGGGTGCTTCGTCATCTGCTCGAGCACCTTGAGTGGCATCGTCGCAACGTGCGCACCCGCCAGCGCTGACTCAGTGACGTGTCGTGGGTGGCGGATTGATGCGGCAAGGATCTCGCAATGATCAAGCCCCTCGTAGTTCGCAAAGATCTCAGCGAGCTCTTGGATAACGATCATCCCGTCTTCGTTGATGTCGTCGAGTCGGCCAACGAATGGGCTGATCAGCGAGGCACCGGCCTTCGCCGCCATGAGCCCTTGGTTCGCGGTGAAGATCAGCGTGCAGTTCGTCTTGATCCCCTCGGCGGCGAGGCGGCTAATTGCCTCAAGGCCTGCGGTGGTGAGGGCAACCTTGACGACGATGTTCGGAGCGATCTTCGCAAAGGCGAGACCCTCTTTCACCATGCCGTCGGCGTCATCGCTGATCACCTCGGCGGAGACAGGACCCTTGGTCAGGCTGCAGATCTCCTTCAGGATCTCCTCGTACGAGCCGCCAACCTTTGCGTAGAGCGACGGGTTCGTGGTGACGCCATCAACGACGCCCCACTTAATGCCGGTCTTGATCTCTTCGATGTCAGCGGTGTCCAAGAAGAATTTCATCGTGTCCCCCAACTACTGAATGGCTTAGCCCGATTATGGGCGATTACGCGTTTGAACCGTTGCTGCGCTTTGCCGCCTTCGTGGCGGCGGCTTCGACGGCGCGCGTGCGCTCAGCCTGCGCCGCCTCATCATCGCGCACTCCCACCATTCGTGGGGTGTACGAGGCGAGGCGACCGTCGCGTAGGGCCACGGCGGCGCCAACAAACCCGTCAAAGAGTGGGTTCGCACGCAGCGGTCGGCTGGTGAATTCGGGGTGGAACTGGCTCGCCACGAACCAGGGGTGGTCGGCGAGTTCAATGATCTCTACGAGTCGACTGTCGGGCGAGACGCCGGTGAAGCGCATGCCAGCCGCCTCGAGCTGTGGCT
>Ga0222713_10007553_pt1 | contig 10166 bp, 13 predicted proteins | sample C33_649DmetaG_FD_165061 | JGI IMG/M metagenome (GOLD analysis project Ga0222713, IMG submission 165061) | Estuarine water microbial communities from San Francisco Bay, California, United States - C33_649D | ecosystem: Environmental > Aquatic > Marine > Unclassified | place: USA: California... | reverse complement strand
ATAAATTATATATATATGTATATATGAATAAGTTATAAACACAAAACAATATGAGCAAAAGAAAAAGTTTCGAAGAAAAAAATAATTATATTCACCCAACTCGTAAAAAGATTATTGATACGGTATTTGGTAGAGAAGATAATACACAACGTGTGTATGGATATGAAGCCGAATCCGAAACTACAAAAGAAGTAGGTGAAATTTGGACTGATAGAGAAGGTAAGACTTGGGAACAAAAAGATGGATATAAAATATCAGTTTCTCAAATGGATGATGTTAGGCAATATTTAGAAAAACTAAATAATTGCCAAGCTGAAAATTGCAAAACTATAAAATATAGTAACGCAGATAAAAAACTGATTCGTAAGACTGGAAAATGTGCTACCTGCTTAGCAAAAGAAGAAAGCGTATTGAGAGCAGATGGAACATATCCGTTCTATGAGGATTATAAAATAACAAATAATCAATTATCATATGTTATTGATTTGAAGGCTCAATTTGAAGAAGGATTGAGAGGCGTATCTCAAACATTAGAATTTATTAATGAAGATGGTACAATTCAAAAATGGCATTATGATGTTGATGTTGAAAAGGTAAAAGAAGATTTACAAAATGATATTAATGGTGCTACCGAAGCAATTGAAGCTCTGTTGGAACGGAAAGCGGCATTGGAAGATAAGTTACGAGAATTGAATCATTCAGAGCTTATAAAAAATTAAATTATTATGAAAAAGTTTGTTAATTTTAAAAACATTGCAATTGTAGCATTAATTATCTATTGTTTATTACAATGGTTTAATCCGGGTGGAGTAATGCCGGGAGGAAGAACTATCCGTATTGATGGTAAAAAATATGAAATCATTAAACATGATATTGATACATTTGAAGTTGAAAAAACAAAAGTGGTAACTAAAAAGGGTGAGGATATTTATCACGAAACAATTGTTGAAAAAGAAGTTAAAGTGCCTGTAAATGTAGATACAAATGCAATTTTAAAAGATTATTACTCAAAAGTATTATATAAAGATGTATTAGTATTACCTGATTCATTAGGAACGATAGCTGTAACCGATACAATTTCGCAAAACAAAATCTTAGGTAGAACTTTTAATGCAAGCGTAAAACAAAGAACAATCAAAGAAACTATGATTGTTAAGGAGCCAGCTAGGAATCAAGTGTATTATGGATTAATGGGTGGGTTCAATAAAGAAGATGTTGTTACTTCAATCGGAGCAGGTTTATTATTAAAAACCAAAAAAGATAAAATATATCAATTTAGTTTGGGTATAAATAATAGAATCGCCGATGGTACTACCGGTGGAATTTCTCCATATATTGGATTTGGTACTTATTGGAAGATTAAATTGAGAAAATAGTGAATAATCCGGTTCAAAAAAATACTAAGAACTTAAAGCAGATTATTGCTGAAGAATACAAAAAGTGTGCGCTAGACCCGATATACTTTATGAAAAAGTATTGTATCATTCAGCACCCAACTCGTGGTAAAATACCATTTCATCTATACCCATTTCAGGAAAATTGTTTAGATGATTTCAAAGATAATAGATTTAATATCATTTTAAAATCCCGTCAATTAGGTTTATCAACCCTATCGGCGGGCTTTATTCTTTGGAAGATGATATTCAATCAAGACTTCAATGCGTTGGTTATTGCAACTAAAGTAACAGTTGCAAAAAACTTAGTAGAGAAAGTGAGAGTAATGCACGATTTTTTACCTGTTTGGTTAAGAGATGGGGGAACTGCGGCAGCTGAAGATAATAAGTTATCACTTAAATTGAAGAATGGTTCGCAAGTAAAAGCAATCGCATCATCTCCAGATGCAGGACGTTCTGAAGCCTTATCACTATTGGTTGTAGATGAGGCGGCATTCATTAGAGATATCGATGAAATTTGGTTATCAGCACAATCAACTCTATCAACGGGTGGTTCTGCTATTATTCTTTCTACACCAAATGGTGTGGGTAACTTCTTCCATAAAACTTGGGTAGCAGGTGAAGCTGGACAAAATGGTTTCAATTGTATCAATCTACATTGGACTGTACATCCAGAACGTGACCAAAAGTGGAGAGATGAACAAACTCGTATCTTAGGAGTAAAAGGAGCAGCACAAGAATGTGATTGCGACTTTATTGGTTCGGGTGATACTGTAATTGACCCGGCTTTATTAACGTGGTATAAAGATACCTATGTGATGGAGCCAGTTGAAAAAAGAGGATTTGATGGTAATCTATGGGTATGGGAGCATCCTAACTATAATAGACAATATATGGTTGTGGCTGACGTTGCCAGAGGAGATGGAGCCGATTATTCTACTGCCCAAGTTATTGATATAGATGATTGTTCTCAAATAGCAGAATATAAAGGTAAAATTGATACAAAAGATTTTGGAAACTTTTTAACTTCATTGGCAACTGAATACAATAATGCATTATTAGTTGTAGAGAACTCAAACGTAGGTTGGGCATGTATTCAGCAAATTATAGATAGAGGATATGGTAATTTATTCTATATGAGTAATGACCTAAAATATATAGATGTTGAAAGACAGATGAGTAATAAGTTTTATAGAGATGAAAAGCAAATGGTTGCGGGATTTTCTACAACATCAAAAACACGTCCTCTAATCATATCAGCATTAGATACTTATATGAATGATAAAGATATTCTTATTCGTTCTCAAAGATTGATTGATGAATTATTTACATTTATTTGGACTGGTGGTAGAGCTGAAGCTATGAAAGGATATAATGATGACCTTACAATGGCTTTAGCAATTGGATTATGGGTTCGTAATACTGCATTAAGATTAAAGCAAGAGGGAATCGATTTAACAAAGAGTATGTTGAACTCCACAACCATCCAAAATAATACAGGAGTATATGCTTCAAACTGGCAACAACAACGTAATCCATACGAAATGGAAGTGGGTAAAGGTCAAATTGAAAACTTAACTTGGTTACTTCGTTAATTTTTATATATTTATATGTTGAAACTCTTATAGATGAACGAAGATTTAAATAAATGGTTTAAGGAAAAGTGGGTAAACATCGGCAAAAAAGTTGATGGTAAACATCCACCATGCGGAACTTCGGGAGAAAAAAAGGGTTATGCAAAGTGTGTACCTGCCGCAAAAGCTGCCGGAATGAGTAAAAAAGAGAAAGAAAGTGCAACTCGTAGAAAAAGAGATGCACAAAATGATGCAGGTAGGGGTGGTAAAGATAGTAAGGGGCAAGGTAAGACACCTATATATGTTTCTACTAAACCTAAAAACGAAGAGTGGAGCGATAAATATAAAAGTAGTATAGATTGTAATAATCCAAAAGGTTTCTCTCAAAAAGCACATTGTGCAGGAAAGAAAAAAAATGAAACTATGAACATAGAAGAAAAACTAAATCTTTTTTTAGAAAAGAATTGCCCAACCGATGCAGGAAAGTGGGCGGCATCAAAAGCGGCAGCAAAAAGAAAATTCGATGTATATCCATCAGCTTATGCAAATGGATGGGCGGCAAAAAATTATAAAGGAAAAGGTGGTGGTTGGAAAACTTGCAATGAAAGTTTAGGTGAATTAAATGCACTGCACGAATGTTGGGATGGTTATAGAGAAATTGGAGGTAAGATGAAAAATGGTAAGATGGTCCCAAACTGTGTACCTGTAAAAGAAAATATTAAAGATATGAAATTAGTAAATTTAATGCCTGTAAATGTTAAGCATGTAAACGAAGAAGTTGATGATATCGAAGAGTATGATGTAGAAAACGGAGAGGATATGAAAGAATTCATTCAGTTTATGAAAGAATATACGCAATATTTGGCAGAAGCTAATTGTAATTGTGTATATGAGGCAGAATATCAGGGTAGAAAAGTACAATTGGGTAAACCAATGGCCGGCGATGTTAAGAAGTTTAAGGTATATGTAAAAAATGATAGTGGCAATGTTGTTAAAGTAAACTTTGGACAAAAAGGAGTAAAGATTAAAAAAAATAACCCCGATAGAAGAAAATCTTTTAGAGCAAGACATAATTGCGATACACCTGGTCCAAGATGGAAAGCAAGATATTGGTCTTGTAGAAAATGGTAATTTGTTTGGTAATATCAAATAATTTCCATATCTTTAAACAAATTATAAAATAACAAATGGCAGATAAAACATTTTTCGGTAGGTTACAAAAATTATTTTCAACACAAACTATCGTCCGTAAAACCGCTAAAGGAGTAAAGGTAATAGATACGGATGAATATCAGAGCTTATCAACTAATTTAGTAGATAGATATACCCGTATGCGTACGCCACAATATAGTGGTGGATTGATTGAATCGGCTATGGCTTATCAGCAAGTCCGCATTGATTTATTCAGAGATTACGATGGTATGGATAACGACCCGATTATAGCATCAGCATTAGATATATATTCGGATGAAGCGACTGTAAAAAATGAATTAGGTGATGTATTAAAAATTAATTGTGCAAACGAAAATACGAAAGAAATACTACATAATTTATTTTATGATATAATAAATATAGAATTTAACTTATGGCCTTGGACGAGAAATTTAGTTAAATATGGTGATTTCTTTTTACAATTAGAAATATCTCCGGAATTAGGTATTATGAATGTAATGCCAATGTCTGTTTATGAAACATCAAGAGTAGAGGGATTTGACCAAGAAAACCCACAAAGAGTTAAATTTGTATATTCTCCATTCCAAAATCCAAATAATGGATTATCTATGGCTTCGGCTAAAAAAGAATATGAAAACTATGAGGTAGCTCATTTCCGTTTATATTCGGATTCAAATTTTTTACCATATGGTAAATCTATGGTAGAGGGAGCAAGACGAGTTTGGAAGCAATTATCTTTAATGGAAGATGCGATGTTAATTCATCGTATTATGAGAGCACCTGAAAAAAGAATTTTTAAAGTAGATGTTGGTAATATTCCACCAACTGAAGTTGATAACTACATGCAAAAAATTATCAACTCATCTAAGAAAGTTCCATTCTTAGACCCAAACACGGGAGAATATAATTTAAAATATAATGTTCAAAACTTAATCGAAGATTACTATATGCCAGTTCGTGGTAGTGATAATGGTACATCTATCGATACATTAAAAGGTTTGGAATACAATATGATTGAAGATATCAATTACTTAAAAGGTAAGATGATGGCTGCATTGAAAATTCCAAAAATATATTTAGGTTATGAAGAAGATGTTAGCGGTAAAGCTACATTAGCAGGACAAGATGTTCGTTTTGCAAAAACAATCGAAAGAATCCAAAAAGTATTAGTATCAGAATTAACGAAAATTGCAATCGTTCATTTATATGCGCAGGGATTAGATAAAGCAGATGATTTAGATTTTTCATTGGAATTAACTGTACCATCTAAAATATATGAGCAAGAAAAGGTTGAATTATATACATCTAAAATTGCATTAATTCAACAAATGCAACAAACAAAGATGTTCTCTAAAAAATGGATGTATGATGCAATTATGCAAATGACCCCTGAAGAGCAAGATGAATTGACTGTGGATGTTATAGAAGATACAAAACAAGCGTTTAGATTAACTTCAATTGAAACTCAAGGTGTTGACCCTGCTAAAGAATCTGGCACCGAAGAACCAACCAATGTAGAAGAAGAAATTCAAAAAATAAAAGCGGAATTAGCAGAAGAAGATAAAGTTGGTAGACCTAAAGACCCAATTAGATATGGTAAAGATGACCATCATTTGGGAAGAGACCCGTTAGGTATTAAGAGTTTGAAGCAAAAAACACAAAGAGAATCTAAAGAGATATTCAAAGATATGTTGGGTAATAAGAAAACTATTTTGATGGAAGATTTGGATAAAAAGTAATAATCCACAATAAAAGTATATTTATATCAGAGAAATTAAATAATTAATGAAAAATATTAAGCACTCGAAATTTAAAAACACAGGATTCATCTTTGAATTGCTAGTTAGACAGATTACATCTGAAATAATGACTGGCAAACAAAATTCAAAAGCGGAAAAGATATTGAAAGAATATTTCTCTACCAAAAAAGAACTTTCAAAGGAATTGAAATTATACCAGTATTTGATTAATGAAAAATATAATTCAGAATCAAAAGCAGAAAAGTTTGTTGAAACTGTGTGTGAAGCTCGTAAGAGATTAGATGAGCAAAAACTTATGAAAGAAAAATATAATTTAATTAAGCAAATTAAAGAAAATTATAATATAGATGAGTTTATAAAATCTCCAATTTCAAACTATAAAAATTTAGCATCAATATACAAAATATTTGAAGCAACCATTACCAAAGAATCATTTGAACCAAAAGATATCGTTAATTCTAAATTTACTATTGTTGAGAATATGATAAATTCATCAATAGAAAATAAAGATAAAAAAGTAAACGATAGAGTATTGGAAGAATATAGAAAGCAAGATGAGGAAGTTAGAATGCTATCATATAAAATGTTAGTTGAAAACTTTAATTCAAAATATAGTAACTTATCGGCTGGACAAAAAAACTTACTTAAAGAATATATTAACAATATTAACAATACGGGTAAATTAAAAGAGTATGTTAATAATGAAGTTAATACATTATCTGAAGGATTAAAATCGGTTGGTTCTAAAATCAATGATAAAGTAACTAAAATCAAATTAGCTGAAACGATTTCTAATATTAAAAAAATTAAGACGGTTAAACGATTAAGAGAATCCCATTTATCAGCATTAATGATGAGTTACGAATTATTAAAAGAATTAAAAGATAGTTTAAATAAATAAAGAATGGTAAATTATAGAGCATTTGACGCAAAATTAGTAACATCTGGTTCTGCTTCATTAATAGATAGAGTTTGGGGTGTATTGCCTGTAAGTGGTGTGACTGGTACAATTACATTGGAAGGTGGTACAACTATTTCATTAGCACATTTAACCGCAGGAGAACCATTTCCTTGTCACGTTAAAAGTATAGCAGTAACCAATGGTGGTTCTGTTTATGTATTAGCTTAAATTTATCAAAATGCCAGCAGTATCAAAAGCACAACAAAGATTTATGGGTATGGTTCACGCCGCTGATAAAGGAGAAACTCCTGCATCCCCAGAAGTTGCCAAAGTATCAAAAGATATGGATGATAAAGATGCTAAAGATTTTGCATCAACTTCTCATAAAGGATTGCCAAGTAAAATAAAAGAAATGGTGTTAGCTGAATTACGTTCAGTAAGAGCTATTCAAACCGATTATGCTAAAACCTTAGATGCTATTCAGCAAAACTTAGAAGGATATAAACAATCCAAAGGAACTCCACAAGAAAAACAATATATACAAAAACTTAAAGCACTAACTACACAAAAGAAGAAACTTTCAGCAGAATTAGATGCTAAGGTTAGTGGTATGTACAAAGATGCCGAATTAAAAGTAGATGAAATGAGTGGTTCGGATGCGGCAGGCCCATATAATACACCATTTGCATTTGGTAAGCCCGAAAGCGAAGAAAAGAAGGGTAAAAGACAAGCCGATTTAACTGGATATAGTGTTGTTAAAGAAAATCGTTGGTTAGAATTGAAAAAAGATGAATCATCCGCTCAGGCTAAAATTGGTAAAGGTATATCCAATATCAATAAACAATTAGCAGAAATGGAAAGATTTCTTAATTGGTATGGAAAAATTAAGAACGAAAGTGGTGTAGATAATAAAAGTTATTGGAAAAGAACAAATAGTCATATTTATAGTATAAAGGAAAGGCTATTAAAATTAGACCAAAAAATTAGACAAATTTCAGAATAATGAAAATATCTCAATTAAAAGAATTCGTTAAGCAGGTCGTTAGAGAAGAAAACGATTATCAGCAATTATTTAAACATATGTTAGATAAAAGTGGTAAGAGTATTACTTCTATGTCCGATGATGAAAAGAAGAAATTTTTCAATGCAGTAGATACGGCATATAAGGCAAAATCGGAAGGTAAACTAATAGGTTATAACGAAGCCGAATTAAGTGCCGCTCAACAAAAAATAGATTTGAACAAAAACGGAAAAGTTGATGGCGATGATTTAGCTAAATTGAGAGCAAAGGATGAAGTTGGGACTAACGATTGGCACTTTAAAGCGATTATGAAGTTGTATGATAAGGCTGGTTCATTTGGTAAAAAGAAGATAGCAGCCGCAGCAACATCATCTACAAACGCAAGTAGAAAAGAAATTGAAAGAGCATTGAGAGATACCGATTATGAAGAAATAACGGATATATCAGATAAAATTGGATTGAAAGAGGCGTTTAATAGAATGGCTCAAAAAAAAAAATAGTTAACGAAGGTGTAGTTGAAGGTTTACTCGCAACTATAACCATAGCTGTATTAGGTAAGATAGTTATCTATTTTATGTATGAATTGGCTAAAAAAGTAGGAAACTATATTAATGGTAACAACGATTATAAAAAAGCAGTTACCAAAATATTAGAATCTATATCCAATAACAAACGTGTTATGGATGATATAATAAAGATGTTAGATTCTAATGATGGTATAAATAACAGTGTTGCTGATAAAATTGTGAAGATGGGATATGTACAAACACAAATTGTAAAAATGGTGGATAGTACAAATGGTGAATTGGATGAAACCGAATTAAAAAATCATTTGAAAACCGCTTTAGTAAAAGCGTGGGAAGATAAAGGATTAACCGGAAAAGCGGCTGATAAGGTAAAAAACGATATAAAATAAATGAATAAAGGATTATTAATAGAGACCCATTTGTTTGAAGCTAAGCTCATAGAGCAAGATAACGGAACTTATTTAGTTAAAGGCATCTTACAAAGAGCTGGTGCGCCAAATCAAAATCATAGAAGATATCCAAAAGAAATCTTAGAAAGAGAGTGTAAGAAGTACGAACAACTTATCAAAGAAAGAAGAGCATTGGGTGAGTTAGACCATCCAGATTCGCCTGTTATTAACCTAAAAAACGTTTCACATAATATTAGAGAAATCGGATGGGATGGCGATGATGTTATTGGTGTAGTGGAAATTCTCTCAACCCCATCGGGAAACATTTTAAGAGAGTTATTAAAAAACAACATTCGTTTAGGAATTTCATCGAGAGGGTTAGGTTCAGTAAAAGAACTAAATGATGGTACTTTAATGGTTCAGGAAGACTTCGAATTAGTTGGATGGGATTTTGTATCAAACCCATCTACACATGGGGCATTTATGGCACCAATGAACGAATCGAAGCAGTGGGCAAAAGTAGCTGAAGAGTGTGGAAAGTTTTGTAAAGCACAAGATTTAATGAGAGAAATTATAATTGAAATTAATTAATATGGCAAAGTTAGTAAATTTAATTCCAAAGGGAAATGTAGCAGTAAAAGAATCCATAGGTGATATGGATGCATCATTACCGGCTCAAGTAGAAAGATTTTTGGATAGAACAGTTAGTATAGTAAAAGGATACAATTTGCCAAAAAAGAAAGAACAATTGATTATTGCAAAAATAGTTGATGCATTGGGGATGGATAACTCTCAATTAATGCAGGCAATTCAAAAAATTAAGAAAAACGATATCTTAAAAAAATAATGCAAAAGTTAAAAGACTTACTAAGAGAAAATTGGGATGTTAAGGATGGTAAGGTATTATCAAATGGTAAACTTATAGGATATTATGAATTTGATAGAGATTCTGATTCATTCTGGGTTGATGATGTGAAGAAAGGAAAAGGTCAATTATCATTTGATACAAAAAGAGAAGTTGAAAACTACTTTAAGAAGAACGAAAAAGATGCTCTCAACCATTTAGGAAAATTGAGAGAATCTATTTCAGAAGTAACAATGCATAATATGACTAGAGAAAACGCATTGGATGATTTGAAGCACGTTATTCACAATATCAGACCATATAGTAAAGAAGCAGTTAAACATATGGAAGCTGCAATTAAAATAATAGAAAAATTTGATGTAAGATGATAAAGTTAAAAGATTTACTTAATGAAGAGGAGAAGTTTCAACAACTACCTACTGAAATAAAAAAACACTTTTTGGAAATAATTTCTACATTTGGTCAATTTGGTGAGCAAATGAATAGAAAATCTGATATCAGAACTATTGCAGAAACATTAGGCGGTATCGCTGATGCGGCACAAGAATATACTTTGAGAGAA
>Ga0222713_10007552_pt1 | contig 10167 bp, 15 predicted proteins | sample C33_649DmetaG_FD_165061 | JGI IMG/M metagenome (GOLD analysis project Ga0222713, IMG submission 165061) | Estuarine water microbial communities from San Francisco Bay, California, United States - C33_649D | ecosystem: Environmental > Aquatic > Marine > Unclassified | place: USA: California... | reverse complement strand
ACTAATACGAAATTGAATTGAACGGGTAGGGTTTGATACCTACTGATGACATTGATTCTGACCCGCTCTATTAGGTAGTCATCGCTTCGTTTCAGAGGCTCGAGCTAAGGTCGACGTTCACCGAGCTTAATAGAACTTCTCAAGGCTGCATGTCCATCCACGCTGCCGTTCAAATTGGGTGCAGAGGTTGGAATTGAACCAACTACCTCCTGGTTATGAGCCAGACGAGCTACCGATGCTCTACTCTGCAATAAGTTAGATTCCTCTGCCATACAAGTCCTCCGAGAATTCCCAGAAGATAAGTGCACTTGTATACGTCAACTCTTACATGAGTTAACGGTCTGCATAAACACAGAAGAAATTGGTGGACCTGAGGGGAGTTGAACCCCTGTGTTCGGTAACTTTCCGATCAGTTTCTACAAGCTTAGTAGTAATGGTAAGTACTAATATCCTTACTACGAGATATTAGAATTTTCAGAATAACTATAATATCGTTTTATCTATTCTGATTCTCTTAAACGATATTCTCGCTGGATAACGGTTATAATATATAGCGAGAATCTACACTATAACCGATCACAGTTATTAGGCTGCGAGTGCGAATGCTTCAGTACCAGGAAAGGAAAAAGATTCCTTAACAGATGCTACAACACTCTTGAGGCTTTGAATAATGCCATTTGTTGTTTTTTGCTAGTTTTGAAAGGTCTAACAACCCTGCTTGCTTCTAATAAGTCTATTACTGAATCGAATCCAGAACAGGCCCAAAATAAAATATGTTAAAGAACGTAAGTATTAACTAATGAATAGTGTAGACTCACTTAATAGTATTTACCAGCTTATTCTTGAAAAAAGAGTAGATACTGATCCTTCCTCTGCTGAATCATTTGAAAGATTTCTTAATAAGAGATTAGCAGGTGCTGAAAAACTTGCGGAAAGCACTAAGGCTAAAGGCGGTTACAGCACTTTAACAGCTATACATTATGCAGCTAAAGCTAAGCCTTATGCTGAGTGCATAAAGTTAAATTCTCAACATAAAGAGGATCAGGAAAAGGTTAATGAACTCTATAAACAAAAAGCTGAAGACGTTTACAGTAAGTTAAGTGATCTATAGTTTATCACAAAAAGAGTTTCAAGCTCTAATGGGCGAGCTCGAGGTTTATGGCGAGGTTTATATCCGCGCGACTAAACCTGAGAGCCTTAAGATTTAATAGTGGTGGACCCGACAGGGATCGAACCTGCGACCTTCTGCTTGCAAAGCAGCTTCTCTACCAACTGAGATACGAGCCCGAAAATGGTGTCCTCGGCGGGATTCAAACCCACGACCCACAGCTTAGAAGGCTGTTGCTCTATTCAACTGAGCTACAAGGACAAGTGGAGCGGTAGACAGGGATCGAACCTGCGACATCAAGTTTGGAAAACTCGTTCTCTACCAACTGAGATACTACCGCATTATCTAATTTATAATTTCTTTAAAATAAAACCCCCTGGCGCCCTCTTTAGGAGGACCCCAGGGCACGTTGTTTTTATTGTGGTAATCCGTTAGTCTTCCCACAAGTTGTCAACTCCTACTGTAACTCATTTAAACAGGATCAGCATGATAACTTATTATATTATTGTTACTAATTAAGGCAAGAGAATTTTGCCTTAAAATGGTAGTCGTGCTCGGACTTGAACCGAGACTCGGCGCCAATCTAGCGCGCACAGTTTATAAGGCTGTCGGTGCTACATTACACTACACGACCAAAATTGGTGGGCGGTAAGGGATTCGAACCCCTAACCAAAGGATTATGCTTACCACTATAGTTTTCACTACCTTTACAGTTTGTGGTCTGGACTATGCCTTTACCATTTTACAGGTAGCTGATTATAGTCTCTACACGTTTCATTACGATTTCGCTCGGCGTTGGGATGTTAAACCGTTCACCGAATTTACAGCTTACTACTGTAACGTTTCCATTACAGCGACCCTTAATTAAGTCCTCTGCTCTAACCGTTGAGCTAACCGCCCGTATTTAAAAGAACAAGACATATAGTAACTCTTTAACTGTAAACATCAAGAGTAAATTATTATTTTTTACTCTTTCCACGTCTGCCTATTATAATAAGATGCTACGATCGGCAAGATTGTAATATCTCTGCCAGATTCATAGGTTAAAATCCGTATTTCTGAAGCAAAATAACCGTCTCCACGATAGATCGGCCAGTATCTTAAGGGCCCTACTGCCTTTCTACGTACTAAAAACTGTCCATTATCGATTTTTTGTATAGCTATATTAAAAATGCCGTCTACATAGCGAATTTCTCGGTTTTCTTGCTGTTGTCCTACTACAATCATATCGCATTTTGGAGAGTAGGTATGAGGCTCGACCAAATTAAAGTTTATATGCATTAAATTATCATCATCTAGTACATAAACCCATTGACCTTGATCGGGTATTACATCGTAGTAGTAATTAACCCCGGTATGCATTGACATATGTCCCGGTTTTACAATAATTGTCGTGTTTTTATATTTGGTAAAATTGAGAGAAAGCGCTTTATCTGCTGTAGTTACAATATACCACTGGTAATTTATGTTAAGCGCTTTAATAGACTCATATGCCCGGTCAATAAAGTCGGGAGTACGAGACAAACATGTAACAATATGTATCATGCCTATATTTTACTCGTTATCTCACTAATATCAAATGGTGGGCAAGACAGGACTCGAACCTGCACGCCTTACGGCAAAAGCTTCTAAGACTTTCATGGCTGCCATTACATCACTCGCCCGTTAAAATGGAGCGGAAGAAGGGGATCGAACCCTCAACATCCACCTTGGCAAGGTGGTGCTCTACCATTGAGCTACTTCCGCAAAGAATAATCGGTAAAATCGTTAATAATATTTTCGTAATACCTATCTTGCTTAAATATTTGTAATATACGACCGTGTTCGTAGTCAGTAGTAGGAAATACCTTTGGTTCTACCCCGGGTAAAAATATAGCAGTATATGCTTTATGTTTATCTACCATTCTACGAATTACTACCATGTTTTATATTTATAAAATGGCGGAAGGAGAGGGATTCGAACCCCCGGAAGAGTTTCCCCTTCGGAAGTTTAGTAAACTTCTGCTATAGACCACTCAGCCATCCTTCCGTTTAAATTGTTTAATTGGGTACCGCCCCGCATCGATAATGGTACATTCCGAACTTTCTATTTATTAATGCTGGTCCTAAAAATTGGGAATGCCAAGTGTTTTCATTAAATGAATACAACGGAGACACATACTTTAAGTTGCACATTTCAGCAATAAGATCCATTAAATTAGCGGCTTGCTTTTCTGCTACTAAATTTAACTCAGGAGTATGGTAATCCGTATGGTATTTACCTATGTCAGGATACCTGTACTCATAGAACAGTATATTTTCATATGCCTTAAGAGATTCTTTTAAATAACCGCAGTTTGTGGTAATGTATACATTTTTATGGGCTAGTATTATATCTTTTAATTCTCGCTCGTACTTGGTATAAAAGCTTGTTGTCTCTTTAAAGAGATTGTTATCGTGTACTCTAAACTGTATTCCTACAATATCAGCAAATTTAGACATATACTTCTGTTCTTTACTTTCTATCTCAAAAGTAAAAAGCGGCATTATAGTGTATGTTGGGTTAACTCCTATTTTTTCGACAAAAGGCCGCATAGGAATTAAATGCGATATAACAGCATCTTGCTCTATGTTAGAAATGTTAGAGAACAGACTCCATTGTAGTGAGGAATAGGTTCTATCTTTATTTACCCCAGTAAAAATATGGCTCAGCTCGGCTGGTATGTTAAGATCTTTTTCTGAAAGTATAGTTTCGTTAGTTTGTATAAAGTAATTAAAAAAACTAAACTGGGCCTTATCGAATATATCAAAAAAACTAATATTCTGTATATATTTGTTATCTGGACCAATCACTACCTTCAGACTACATACATATCCTTTTTCCTTACATTTTGTAGCGAAATTCAGAACGTCTGCGACGCTCATATAGAGCTCCCCTATACCTGCGGTCCATATAATTTGAAAGTGAGCCCATTTCATTAAATTACCGCCGAATAAACTTATATACTGCAATAATATCGTTAGGTACTCGGGTACCATCAGGCATATCGGTATAAAACGTGCCCTTATGTACCTGCTCAAACCCTGTATTGTGTAAAAACGACTCTAAATGTTCAAACTTATTGCTTGAATCAGCAAATTGGTGAATTTCGATAGCTATCGACTTGAACCGTCTAAGGATATGCACTGGGGTGCTGTATAATACATCATATTCAGCTCCTTCTATATCCATCTTAAGTACAATGTCTTCATTTTCTGGAAACATTGTTACTACTTCAGATAAAGTAACAGTTGCTACGTTAATATCCCCTTTACCTACGGTTGATTTCTCGCTGTTATTATCAATAGTTATGAGCTTACCACTCTCACTACTAACTGCAGCATTAATCACTTTGCCGTTGGTTATATCCAGGGTATTCTTAACGTAATGCAGGTAGTTATAAGGGTTAGCTTCAATAGCTATGATTCGCTTAGCACCTAACGAGTGAGCTAAGCAAGAATACAGCCCATAATGACCGCCCACATCTAGGACATTAGCATCTTGCATCTCTATACGAGAGGCTTGATATACATTCCAGTTAAAGATTTCGTCATATACGAAAGGATCTACTTGTTTTAATAATTCGAGGCTATTCATTGTTTAAAAAAGCACCAGCATTGTTCCCCGATATAAAGACTGTCATCCTCTTTATGGAAAAAGTGTCTTACCGCACGCTGCACTCCGGGATCATTAAAATAATCATGACCGGCAATATGACCACCACGCTTAAGCTTGGGCATCCATGCGTAAAGATCTTTAAGAACTGCTTCATAGGTATGGTCTGCATCGAGAAAAATAAAGTCTAGAGACTCATCTGCATACCGGGTTGCTGCGTTTACAGAATCTAATCTCGTAGCATTAACCACTTTTTCTACTGGTTTAATATTTTTACGAAACATCTGTTCAACAAAATCATCAGGATACTGTTCAGGATTCTTAGTATTAAGCCCATTAATAGAATAACGGCCCCATACATCATAAACATCGAACTTAATGTTTTTACCGGAGTTAATAATCTCAACTCCCATATAAGCTGCTGAACACCCTTGCCAGGAACCAACCTCAACAAAATGAGCATTATCATACCGCTCTACCATATGAGAATACAGGCTAGGAAAGGTAAACCAACCTGGTACATTAAAATGAAAATGATCCATATATTAATTTAATACAATATTCGAACTATTCAAGTGGCTGCCCGACATGGATTCGAACCATGACTAGGCGAGTCAAAGTCGCCTGTGCTACCATTACACCATCAAGCAAAAATGGTCGGCGATGCAGGATTCGAACCTGCGACCTCCTGGTCCCAAACCAGGCGCTCTACCAGACTAAGCTAATCGCCGAAATCTATAATTACTTGTATATATTAGTTATCAAGTAAGAGTGGCTGCCCGGGTAGGGATCGAACCTACGACCAAATGATTAACAGTCACCTGCTCTACCACTGAGCTACCAGGCAATATAAATGGTGGGCGCACTTGGACTCGAACCAAGGGAGACCGGAGTCAATTGATTTACAGTCAATCGTAATTGCCGCTATACGATACGCCCAAAAAATGGCGGAAGGGGTGAGATTCGAACTCACGGTACCTTTCGGCACGTCAGTTTTCAAGACTGAAGCTATAAACCACTCTGCCACCCTTCCTTAAATTTCGCGGTAATAAAATTATGCCGACCGAAACTTAAAAACTCTGCATACGATGCGAAGCATTTTAAGTTCACTTATTATTTGATTAACCGAGTCGTTATCTCGATCACAGCTCTTATTACCGCTGGTCTTCTCGGTGATGAGTTAGACCAAAATGGAGCCGAGTGTCGGACTCGAACCGACGTAGGGTTACCCCGCCGCTTTACAAAAGCGGTGCTGTTGCCACTGAGCCAACTCGGCATAAAATAAACCCAGCAAATATTTAAAGACGTCTGGGACCGTCTATACAAAGAACTTATTAATTCTACCCCTCTCAGCTTTCTTGCTGGTTTGGATACCCGTTATCGGTCGTTTGGACTAGTTATGGCACCAGTCTTGCATTAGAAAAGCCTTCAATTTAAGTTTACTTATAGTAAAGGTTTATAAAATAAAGTCAAGCTATTTATTAGTTAAGACATAAACAGGAATGCTTTCCATTCCTCTCTAATGTTATCTGCATCCGGTACTGGTACTCCAGTTGATAGCATTTTTCGTGGTTTAACCTCTTTGCCCTTTACGTTATAAAAGGGAAAGGTATTATCTTTAGTATTATTGCATTTACGGCAAGCTAATACTAGGTTAAAATCGTGGTTGCTACCACCTTTCTCTTTAGGATATACATGATCTTTAGTTGCCTGGTTTAAAGAGATATGATTTAAGCAATACTGACAAATACCCTTATAGGTAGAGTATAAGGCTCTAATTGAGATACCTTCTTTCTTGCGCGAATGAAAACCAAAATGATGGCTACAAACTGCAACTGTGGGTATGAACTTACGAGATTCTTTACCAGTTATAGGGTTGGGTGCACTTCTTAAATAAGGATGCTCGTTAAAAAGGGTAATATTACCACTCTCCCACGATAGAGTATTTGCAGTCGGGTAGGTATCTAGATCTGATCCATCCCACGACATTATATTACCATCAGCATCCATTCCTTTAATTCGGCCAGTAACTAAGTGTCTCATCGCAGCTCGAGCGGTACAGAAAGAAAACGCCATAAAATGACGATTTAAAAGTAACGTGGTACGAGTAGTAGGCTCTACTAATTTCATTATTACTATTCTGGGGTATACGCCCAAAAATGCAAGCCTGAATCTAAATTATTTTAGCGCCAATAGGTACTTAAGGTGATTCACTTCACCTTTAATACTGTCACGGATGTTAAGAAGATCCGAGTCTTTTATTTTATCGAGACTGTCGTTAAATGTTTCGAGATAATCTAAAAATTCTTCAAGCACCGTATCTACTTTTGCATCCTTAAGGTTTGCAAGTTCAAGCACATATTTGCCTTCTTCAGACTCTAACTTACCGTACTTGCCCATAAATGTTTCCATAAATGTATCAACAAGTTCATCGAGCGCTTTATAAGCTTTACCAAACGCTTTATGCTGGGCATAACTTTCTGTTTGCCAGTGAAACACCCGAAGCTGGTTTTGGAATTGAACTAATGGAGATAATACTTTCACTTATGTGCTTATCCTTTAAATCTTAATTTATTCTTGACCGTGCATCTTTAAAAGCTCTTGAGCTAAGGATTTAACCTTATCCATATCGGTAGCTTTTAAAATTTCTCTAGCAATATGTACTTCTGTTCTTTCCTCTTTATTAGACATGTTCATTTCATCGTGATCTTCTGAAACGACTTGACTATATTTTTCTGCTAAAAGTTGTAATGAATGGGCCATATAGTTACTTATGCTATCTTGTGTAGGAAATTTACTTCTCCTACCCCTACCCTATTTCCTTCAATTTGAAGCAATAATACTTTAACTGGACACTCCGTATGTAGCTTACGCGCTATTTCAGAAGCCGCATTAGAATCTGGATATTTTAAGGCTTTATTAAAGTCTCTTACCCAAGAAGTATTTTCTCCTGCATAATACAAATGCTCCATTAACGGATGATCAGTATTCATGTACTTTACTGTATCATCTCTAACTACATACACAGTTTCATTAACGCAATTTCTGACGCTTATTAAGATCCCAGACTTCAGTAATACCGGTTTTATAGGTAATTGTAAAAGTGCTTCCACTCATAAAATACGTGGTAAGCCCACGCGCTCCAACATGTATAGAAAAGTGAGGAGCGCCGGTAAGCGCGTCAAACACTTGTACGAAGTCGCCAGTATATTTTGCAGAATATGCAGAAGGATGTGCCATAATATTATCTTAGTTCAGGTTTAAGTAAACGCCACGCTGGGCTATCAATAGGATATTTACCATCGTCTATCTGTTTTAACATCTCTAATACCTGATCAATATCATCATAAAGGTATTTGTGTTTAAGTTGACCCATAAGCCAAAGCGGGGTATTTTTAATTCCTCCCTCAATAACTGTAAAAATAGGCTTGCGGGAAGATACTGCAGTTGAGAGCTCTTCTGCGGTACCCCAGCTTGCAGTAGAGGGTATAATGTAAGCAATAATAAAGTCTGAACGATCCACTAAGTTTAAATCAAACCTACGGATCGAACGAGACCACTCAGATACTTCATCATACCGTCCGTCTCTCATAGCTATACGCATACGCACTCGTACATCAGATGATTCATCACAATCATTGATAAACGGTTTTTTGTAAGGATTAAACACAGTAATATTACGCGGCTGGAGAGTCTGTTCTACAGTAGCGCGCCAGTTACTGCCGTCAGCATATTCCATCGGCCCGATAGTGTAGCATTTGGTGCGGTATAAAATATTCATATAATTATAGATTAACTATGTTATGCAATTCTTCAAGAGAATTAATCATAATATCTGCAAGTCCTACATCAATGATCTCTTGACCAATATGATAGGTATACTCTGAAGCTAAGCTAGTTTCTGGAGTCTTATACCCGGTAGTTCTTAATATATTAACAAAGAATTGCTCGTGTCTTTCTTGAAAGTCAACATCACTCTTTTGTATCTTATGAGCATTTAATGGTAATTCGTATACTGACCCATGCATCATAACTATGGTACCATTCATAACAATACGTTTCCCTTTAGTGCCCGATGCTAAGATTATAGACCCAATACTTTGCGCATTTGCCGGCACTAAGATTGATATGTCAGACCGAATCAGTTTAAAGAAGTTAATGAGCAAGTGCCCGGCAGTAACCTCTCCACCGTCGGTGTTAAGTATTAAAAGAATGTCTTTATTGCATTTCTTGTCTAGCTGTAACATCTTGCGGATCACTTCTCCTACGAGAACGTCAGTAATTTCTCCTGTAATAAAAATTACTCGGTCACTTCTAAGCGCTTTAGCTGGTTTTCTATTTGTAGACATTTTATTGTATTAAGGTTAGTTTCAATATTGCGCGCGGTTTTAATTTTCATTACAAGAGTATCAGTTCTCATATTAACATAGTCTTGAATATCTAGAGGCTTTATATATTTCATTCCAGCCGGGCCGTCGAAGTTAATGCCTTTATCTTCGCATTTATCTGCGATAATATCGACAGCTTCTAAAAGAGCAGCCCAACGGGCAAACTCGTACATTGTAATCTTGTTTGTATTAGTATTAGCTTCCATTTGTAGATGCGGTGTTAGGGATTGGCTCAGTCTCATACATTGGCTCAGTTACTACTGCAGTTTCCGTATTTATATAGACCGTATTTTTGACTTTACAGTGCCCACAGATAAAGCGGTTTTCTTGATCGAAACGAATGATAATTTCATTCTCTTTCTTGCAAGACGCGCAATCTACTTTAGTAGTATTTTGCGCTAAAATTTCAATCTCTTTAAGTTGCTGCCATTTAAAGTCTCGAGTAGATTTATACTCAAGATAGGTATTAAATAGATAAAACACTACATATTGCCCGATCGTTGCAACAAGAAACCACATTAACGGTGGTTGCTTGAATACAAACGCGACCCCAGCCACGAGGAAGGAAATAAAAGCTGTCTTAACGGAAGATATAAGGAATATTTTTAATGAGTCGTTCATAACAACGACTATTAAATAAACTTATTACCTAGGTGCAAGAGAAAAGTCGTGTAAACTACTAGCTAATTTTTTACACTCGACCATTATTCCGTTTAGCTTGCTACGAAAGTCTCTAATCTTATCTTCTTTACCTTTAAAAAGTGGTAATTTTTCAGCATCTCGGGCTTTATTTCTTAAATCCTGAGCGGATAAATACAGGCCAGCTAATTCTCTCACTGCGTCTTGAAGAGGGAACGGCAATTCCTGTGGCACCCCAGGCGTGTTACCCTGTCCTTTAAGTTCTCTAATTTTATTTAAAGTCGGTACACTGTCTTTACTAAACTCATAAGCGGATATTGTCTCTGGAGACTGGGTACCAGTGTTAACACCAGTGTAATAAGACGCTTCGTCTAGTAGTTTTTTAGTTTTTCTTGATT
>Ga0222713_10007550_pt1 | contig 10168 bp, 11 predicted proteins | sample C33_649DmetaG_FD_165061 | JGI IMG/M metagenome (GOLD analysis project Ga0222713, IMG submission 165061) | Estuarine water microbial communities from San Francisco Bay, California, United States - C33_649D | ecosystem: Environmental > Aquatic > Marine > Unclassified | place: USA: California... | reverse complement strand
AGTTTCTTGTCTACCCTCAGAACCAAGCTCACTTGGGGTCTTGATAAAAGAAATTAACATTTTTGATATTTATTTTTGTTGCTACTTTACATGAAGTAAGCAGGCGCTCATGGTAAAACATTTCATTTTTAGTATCCTACTCGGATGCAGTGGGTTCACTGCACATGCTCAACTGATGCAAAGTTTTGTGCACCAAGGAGAGTTTGGTATTGGCGCAGGTGCTGCCCATTATTTTGGTGATTTAAATCCGACAGCCGCTGTTAATAGACCCAAGGCCAATGCCGGTGTTTTTTTTAGAAAGCAGTTTAACAATTACATGAGCGTCCGGTTGAGTGGTGAGTATGCGCTACTTGGTTATTCTGATCTATATACCAACAATGCGAGTCAGCAGCGGCGTAATCTGAGTTTTAACAGCCATGTTTGGGAGGCTGCCCTTTCATTTGATTTTAACTTTTTTGCATTTCAACCTGGGTTCGAAGATTTTAGGTTCACCCCCTATGTTGGTGTGGGTGTGGGTGCATTTTCTTACGACCCTTACGCGTTTTTAGGTGATCAAAAATATTTTTTACGACCTCTGGGTACAGAAGGGCAGGGGTCTTCGGCGTATCCAACATTTAAAACCTATGCTCCAATAGCAGTGTCGGTTCCACTTACCCTAGGTGTTAAGTATGCCTTAAATGAGCAGTTCAATGTTTTTGCCGAGCTGATGTACCGCTTTACCAACACCGATTATCTCGACGATGTGAGTGGGGTGTATGCGCCAGACGCTTTTCCTGCTTTACCAGATGGGTCTCCTTCCCCTGCTTTTTTACTCCAAGACCGGAGTTATGAAACTGGCTATCCTATTGGCATTAAGGGTAGACAAAGGGGTAATACACTTCAAACCGACGTTTTTGTAGGCCTTAAACTGGGGATTTCCTTCAATTTACAAACCTATAAGTGTCCAAAGCCTGTCCAATAAGCTGTTTTGGCTATAATTAGGCAAAGTATTCGGCGCAAACCTCTGTTTTTTCGTTAATTTTGCAGCCTATAAATCCTTTTTTAACGCATGCAGGAAGACCTTAAACCTCAAATTGATCCCAATCGTTTACCGGAACATGTTGCCATTATCATGGACGGCAATGGACGTTGGGCACAAGAAAAAGGTGAAGACCGTTTGTTTGGTCATTTTCACGGTGTTGAAAGTGTTAGAAATATTGTGGAAGGTGCGGCAGAGCTGGGTATTGGTTATTTGACACTATATGCTTTTAGTACCGAAAATTGGGACCGTCCAGCGAATGAAGTAGCCGGACTAATGAGTTTGCTGGTTGATACGATCCGAAAAGAAGTTCCTACATTAAATAAAAACAATATTCGTTTGCAAGTTATTGGGGATAGGCAAATGCTCCCTGATTTTGCGCAAACTGAACTCGAAGAAGCACTTGAATTAACCTCCGCAAATACAGGTTTAACCCTGATTATGGCGCTTAGCTACAGTAGTAGATGGGAAATTGCAAATGCAGTCAAGCAAATAGCCCAGGATGTTAAGGCAGGTAGTTTGGATCCGAAGCAAATTAACCAAGATACCATCGCTGGTTATTTATGTACCAAAGGAATTCCGGACCCAGCCCTTGTGATAAGAACCAGTGGTGAATTTCGTATAAGTAATTTTTTACTCTATCAACTTGCTTATGCAGAGCTTTATTTTACCCCTATATTGTGGCCAGATTTTAGAAAGCCTAATTTATATGAAGCGATTCTAGATTTTCAGCAAAGAGAGCGTAGGTTTGGAAAAACAGGTAAACAAATTCAACAAGAAGAAAAGGTGTAAACACCATATATATAATATAATTATTTAATAAGTAAAGCGATTTAACAAAGACTTTTAATAATTCCCGTTAAATTGCTCCGCTTATAAGAACCAAAATAGACCAAATCTGCTGTGGTGAAAGATCAGCCAGCGATATAACAAATAGAATAAGATGCAGAAAGTGTACAAATTATTGATGTTGGCAATTGTGTTATCGCTTGCAAGTACTGCAGCCGGTGCGCAAGAAAAAAAGGATACGGTTATTACCAATGTCGATGCGGATTTGATCAATATTTACAATCAAAAAACACCCAAAAAATATAAAATCAGTGCTATAAAAGTTACCGGTAATAGTTTTTTTGATGAAAATCTTTTAATCTCCATTGCCAATGTGAATGTTGGAGATGAAATTGTAATTCCAGGTGGCGATCTATTTGCGAAAGCTATCACAAAATTGTGGGGGCAAAACTATTTCTCCGACGTAGAAATTTTTATTACAAAACTAGAAGACAAAAATATTGAAATTGAAATTGCGGTAACAGAACGCGCACGATTGTCTAACTTTTTATTTAAAGGGGTAAGTAAAAGTGACGCAGAAGATTTAACTGGTAAAACAGGACTAGTGCGCAATCGTGTGATTACCGAAAACATGAAAATTTCTGCTGTAGAAGCCATTAAAAAATTCTATGCCGAAAAAGGTTTTCAAAGTGCACAGGTAAAAATTATTGAGAAAGGGGATACCACCTACGAGAACACATTGTTACTTGATTTTGTGATTGATAAAGGACCTAAGGTGCGCATCAACAATATCAATTTTGGAGGCAATACCGTAGAAGCCGGACTTTTAAAAAAGAAATTAAAAGAAATTCACGAAAAATCAAGACTGACTTTATTTCCTGTATTTGACGAACCAAAAATTGTTAAAACACAGCGATATACGTTTGAGCAGTACATGAAAGAAAAAGGTTTTTTGACCTTTACAAAAACTAAAAAAGTATTAGATCCTTATGCGCGTATTAAATTTTCTGGTGCAAAATTTGACACCAAAAAATACGAAGAAGACAAGGATAATATTTTAGATTATTACAACTCACTAGGTTACCGTGATGCAACCATTGTAAACGATACGGTGTATTACAATGGAAATGGGCATATCAATATTGATATCAAAGTAAGTGAAGGTCGACGTTACTATTTTGGTAACATCAGTTGGAGAGGGAATACGAAATACTCCGATTCTATATTAACGGCTATTTTAGGTATCCGTAAAGGCGACATTTACAACCTAGAAACACTCAATAAAAAGTTAGGTAAATCTGCAGCAGCAGAGGGTGGCGATATCAGTGGTATCTATCAAGATGATGGTTATTTGTTTTTTAATACTGACCCAGTAGAAACTGCGGTATACAACGATACCATCGATTACGAAATCAGAATTATTGAAGGTCCGCAGGCAACCATTAAAAATATTCGTATCTATGGTAACGATCGTACCAAAGAGCACGTTATTAGAAGAGAATTAAGAACCATTCCAGGCGAGAAATTTAGCAGATCTGATCTGATGCGTTCACAACGTGAAATTGCACAGCTCAATTATTTCAACCAAGAAAAAATTGGCATTGACCCAAGACCCAATCCAGATGATGGTACCGTAGATATCAATTACACCGTAGAAGAAAAATCGAGCGATCAATTAGAGTTGAGTGCTGGTTGGGGTGGATTTATTGGCCTTACCGGTACACTCGGAATTTCTTTCAATAACTTTTCTGTAAGAAATATTTGGAAGAAGCAAGCATGGGATCCACTTCCCATGGGAGAAGGTCAAAAATTAAGTTTGCGTGTTCAGAGTAATGGTAAAGCATTCCGTTCTTATAATTTCTCTTTCACCGAGCCTTGGTTTGGTGGCAAAAAAAGAAATGCATTAACGGTTAGTGTCTTCAATACCAAATTTGGACAAACCATTGATCCACTCACTGGCATGTTTGATCCTAATGCCGCAAATTCAAAATATATTTCTACAACTGGTGCCACTGTTAGTTTAGCTAAACAATTAAAATGGCCCGACGACTTTTTCTCACTTTCTGTTGGGTTAAACTATACACGTTACAAGCTAAGTGATTATGCTATTGATCCAAGAAACCTTCCTGGATTTGATAATGGTGTTGTAAATAATGTGAACCTTAAAATTGCATTACAACGTTCTTCCATAGATCAGCCGTTATATCCAAAAAGCGGATCTACATTTCTATTTAGTGTTCAAGCAACACCCCCGTATTCTTTATTCAATAAAAATATTCAAACAAGCGCCAACCCCTACAAGTGGATTGAATACCATAAGTGGCGTATGAATGGTGAATGGTTTGTACCTCTTGGTAAGCCTCATGGCGAAGACCGTAACAAACAGTTTGTGATTAGAGCTGCTGCAAAATTTGGTTTTTTAGGTAGGTATAATTCTGAATTAGGCATGTCTCCATTTGAAAGATTCCAGGTAGGTGACGCTGGTTTAAGTAATCAATTTGCACTTTTAGGATTTGATATCATTGCACATAGAGGTTATCCGGTATATGAAAATTCAAATCCAAAAATCAATCCGGATCAACAAAGAGCGAGTCAGTACTTTACAATATTTAATAAATACAGCGTAGAACTTAGATATCCGCTTAGCTTAAATCCGAGCAGTACCATTTATGCACTTGGATTTTATGAAGCCGCAAACGGTTGGTACACCTTCAAAGATTACAATCCATTTAAACTCCGCAGATCTGTTGGTTTAGGTATGCGTTTCTTCTTGCCAATGTTTGGACTTTTAGGCTTTGATTATGGTGTTGGACTTGATAGATATACCCCTAATGGAGCTATGAAGGATGCGGCTAGATTTACCTTTATGTTAGGTTTTGAACCAGAATAATATTTAAATTAGAAGTATGAAAAAGTTATTGTTTGTGGCATTGATGGTACTCGGTACTGCGGTTGCCGTTTCAGCACAACAACGTTATGCTGTGATTGATACCAAGTACATACTTGAAAAAATCCCAGCATACAAAGAAGCTGATGCCAAGCTAAAACTAGTGGGAGAGCAGTGGCAAAAAGAAATTGATGATTTGCAAGTTCAGCTCGACAAAATGTATAAAAACTATGAGTCTGAACAGTTTATGCTAACAGATGCCCTTAAAAAGAAGCGGGAAGACGAGCTATTTGAAAAGGAAAAGCAGGTCCGCGACCTCCAAAAAAAGCGTTTTGGCTATGAAGGTGACCTATTTAAAGAGCGCCAGCGCCTTATAAAGCCGGTTCAGGATAAAGTATATGATGCCATTCAAAAAATCGCTACAAGTCGTTCTTATGACTTCGTACTCGATAAAAGTGAAGGAATAACCATTATATTTGCCGACCCGAAACTTGATAAAAGTGATGATGTACTTAAAGAGTTAGGGATAAAATCAAAAGTTTAAATAAACAGTTCTAACAAAAATTCAAACACTCTCTACAATGAAGAAATTATTATTTGTTTGTGTGGTTTTAGCAGCCAGCTTACTATTTTCAAATAGCACAAACGCGCAGGTTAAAATTGGTTACTTTGATGAGCAAAGTTTATTGAGCCTGTTTCCAGACATTCAAAAAATTGATACAATTATTAACAATTTCGTTAAAGATTCTTTGAATCCAGAATATGCTTACACAGTGCAAGATTATCAACGTAGAGATTCTCTTTTCAAAAAAGATTCAGCTACAATGCCTGCAAAAGCAAGAGAATTAGCTCTATCTGATTTAAACCGTTTAGGTTACAAATTAGCAAACTGGCAGCAGTATGCACAAGAAATGCAAAATGGCAAAATGGAGCAATCACTTTTACCATACAGACAAAAGATGGTAACTGCTATTCAACAAATTATTGCTGAACAAAAGTATACCATGGTGTTAAAGGCGGAAACATTATCTCCATACATGGAACATAATATTCTAGACAACTTAACCATCCGTGTAGCAATGAAACTAAACCTTCCTTTGCCACAACAAATTATGGATGCTTGGAAACAAGCTGGTGGATCGCTTCCTGCGCCTGCTAAAACAGCAGCACCTGCTAAAAAAGGATAATACCTTTTTCAAACTATTTATACAAGAACCCCGTCTATACCAGGCGGGGTTCTTATTTTTGTGTATGCAAACAAAAAAGCCAATTGGTGTATTTGATAGTGGTTATGGTGGTTTAACCATCCTAAAAGAATTGCAACTCGCCCTCCCCACGCATGATTTTATATACCTCGGTGATAATGCGCGCGCGCCATATGGCCCAAGGTCATATGAAACCGTCTATCAATACACACTTGAAGCTGTCGATTGGTTATTTGACAAAGGTTGTGATTTGGTTATTTTGGCTTGCAATACCGCATCAGCCAAAGCTTTAAGAACGATACAACAAAAAGACCTTGCAGGCCGTGGCAGTCATAAAAGGGTACTTGGCGTTATACGACCTACCACCGAAGTAGTGGGTCAATTTTCTAGCACAAAACAGGTAGGTATTGTAGGTACCAAGGGCACCATAGAAAGTGAAAGTTACCCCGTAGAGATTGCTAAATTTTTTCCGGAAGTACAAGTATTTCAGCAGGCCTGCCCTATGTGGGTGCCAATGATCGAAAATAGGGCCTATAACACCCCAGGAGCGCGCTATTTTATGAAGCAGGATCTAGATGCTCTTTTTGCAAAATCTGCTAAAATTGACACTTTATTACTTGGCTGCACACATTACCCGTTGCTATTAGAAACCATAGAATCACTCGTGCCGAAAGGGGTTAAAGTACTCACCCAGGGCGCCATTGTGGCTGCAAGCCTTGTAGATTATTTAAAAAGACATCCAGACCTTGATGCCGGCATCACCAGGCATAGTGACTGTGTTTTTTACACCACCGATGCTACATCTGATTTTGATGCGCATGCTGCTGACTTTTTGGGTTATTCGGTGCATTCTTTGCCGGCTACGCTTTAAAAATTGACTTTTTTGGGACTGATTATCAATCAGTTAAAAAAAATCTTTCTTCCTTTTTAAACTTACACCTACTTTTCCTTACTTTTGCCGTCCTTTCACAAGACAGCAGCATGGTGACTGCCGTATATGAAACGAAACAAGATTAAAGGGTTAGTTAAAAAACGCAAGTTATGAAACGTACATTTCAACCGCATAAGCGCCGCCGTAAAACAGTTCACGGATTTCGTAAAAGAATGGAATCTGCTAATGGACGTAAAGTTTTGGCAAGCCGTCGTAAAAAAGGCCGCAAGAAACTAACTGTTTCTAGCGAGAAAGGTTTAAAATAAACCGAACAGGAATAGGCTAACATAGCCATGTTAGTGATCCTCGAGATTTTACAATATAAGTCCTGCTTTTATAAGCAGGACTTTTTTAATTTAGTGTAGTTCCATTTTAAAAATATGGCCGGTACTTTTTCCTATAACAAATTTGAAAAACTAAAAAGCCGCAAACAAATTGAAATGTTGTTTGCGCAAGGAAAAAGTATATCCTCTTTTCCAGTCAAGGTATTTTATTTACCTGTTGATCATACACCTGTGCATCCCGTGCAAGTAGGTGTAGGCGTTTCTGCGCGAAATTTTAAAAAAGCTGTAGACCGTAACACCATTAAAAGGCGCATGCGTGAAGCCTACCGTTTACATAAACTTCCACTACACGAGCACTTAATGGCAAATCAAAAAAGTGTAGCAGTATTTATTTTATGGATTGATAAGCAATTGCCAACTACTGAGACATTAAAAGATTTGATGCCAACAGTAATTGAAAAATTAATCAAACAGCTCGGATGAAAATAATTTGGCAAACACTATGCATCCCATTTATACTACTGATAAAATTTTATCAGTATGTGATTTCGCCAGCGCTAGGACCTAAGTGTAGGTTCACACCCACCTGTTCTCATTACGCGGTAGATGCCCTAAAAAAATACGGATTATTTAAAGGCATGTACCTCGCAATAATCCGTATTAGTAAATGTAGACCGGGTGGAGGTCATGGTTACGACCCCGTTCCGTAAAATTTTATAATTAAGCAGCGCTAAAACGAGCGGCCACTTTATTCCAATCTACAACATTCCAGAAAGCAGCTAAATAGTCTGCTCTGCGGTTTTGATATTTTAAATAGTAAGCGTGTTCCCAAACATCGGCACCTAAAATGGGTGTTCCTTTTACTTCTGCAACGTCCATTAATGGATTGTCTTGATTTGGGGTAGAAGAAACAACTAGTTTACCATCTACCACCACTAACCAAGCCCAGCCACTACCAAAACGAGTAAGACCAGCAGCAGCAAATTTTTCTTTGAATGCATCAAATGAACCAAAAGCAGCGTCAATCGCTGTTGCTAATGCTCCTGTTGGCGCACCGCCTGCATTAGGTGCTAAACTTTCCCAGAAAAAAGTATGGTTCCAATGTCCGCCACCGTTGTTACGAACAGCCGGGCTAATGCTTCCTGCTGCTGCAACGAGCGCTTCAATTGTTTTTGATTCGTGCTCAGTACCAGCCACTGCTTTGTTTAAATTGTCTACATAAGCTTGGTGGTGTTTACCGTGGTGAATTTGCATGGTAGTGGTATCGATATGTGGTTCTAATGCATCATGTGCATAGGGTAAAGGTGCAAGTGTAAATGACATAATTGTGATTTTAAAAAATAATGAATGAAAGCACAAAGCTACACCCTAAATGGAGGCCATCAAAATGCTTAACGTTTGTTTTTGAAAAAGTTTTTGATTAGCCAACTACATTCTGTGGCTAATACACCCCCCAATATTTCAATTTTAGGTCCAAAAGGTTGTGCTATTTTTTGATACCCATTTTTTTCGTCGGAGGCTCCGTATACGATGCGGCTAATTTTGCCCCAGTAAAGTGCGCCGGCACACATCATGCAGGGTTCTAGGGTTACGTATAAAGTAGCTTCTGGTAGGTATTTAGCACCCATTGCACTATATGCCGATGTAAGGGCTAAAATTTCGGCGTGAGCCGTTGAATCGTTTAAAAGCTCTACTTGATTATGGCCTCTCGCAATAATTTTACCGTTCACGACAACAACGGCACCTACGGGCACTTCATCCGCCTCAAATGCTATATTAGCTTCTTTTAAAGCTTCCTTCATAAAATATTCGTCGGGCAAATTAATCATGCTGCTAAAGTAAGGTTTTAGTACATAAAAAAAGAGCTGCTTTATGGGCAACTCTTTTTTACGATTATAAAATAGTGTTATAGTTTTTTAACCATAATATTTTTATACCAAACATTGTCACCATGATCTTGAAGTGCAATATGGCCTGAAAAAACTTTACCAAAATCTGGCATCGTTTTAAACTTACTATTGGCAATCATTTTTCTCCAAGCATCGTCGCCATATGTAGTAGAAACTACATTAACGCCATTTAAATAAAAATCTAATTTACCTCTGTAGCTTACAATTTCTGCAAGGTTCCATTCGCCAACAGGTTTTACAACACCTTCTGGTCCAGCAATTAAATCATATAAATTACCTGCACGGTGTGTTACAAATTTTCCATCCCCATGTCCATCGTTATCGAGTACTTGCATTTCAGGACCTGTAAACCATACATGGTCAAATTTTGATTTGTCGTCTTGCACCCAAAATATAATACCGCTATTTCCTTTTGGTGCAATTTTCCATTCTAGTTTTAAATGAAAATCTTGGAGCTCAATTTCATGCACTAAATCGCCACCACCATTGGTTTGCCAATCGGCTTTGTTAGAAGCGTCTAGATGTAAGATACCGCCTTCCTCTACTTTCCAAGCTTTACCAACAGTTTCTTTACCATAAGAATGCCATCCTTTGGTGTTTTTACCATTGAATAAAGTAATCCATTCTGATTTTGCAGAAGTATTTTTTTGAGGTGCATTTGTTGTTGGATCAGGTGTGGTACCTGAAAGTAAACCACCTAATAATATGGAAGTAAAAAATGAAGCAATCATATTTTTATTTTTTAAGGAGTAGAATATATTTTACCATTTGTTCGGCATCGGCTTCAGATAATGTACTGTGCGGTGTCATTGGGATCGCGCCCCATACACCCTGGCCACCTTTGATGATTTTACCAGCTAACATTTTTACATTTTCTTCTGTGTTTTCATATTTTGCTGCAACATCTTTGTAAGCAGGTCCAATATTTTTTTCACTTACTTTATGACAAGTTAAGCAGTCTGATTTTCCAATTAGTTCTAAACCTTTTTGGTAATCTGGATTGCTACTTAAATCAACAACTTGTTCAGTTGCTGCGCCTGTTTCTTCTTTTTTTTCATTTCCGCCACCACATGCAACGATGAGTGCAAATAGGGGAAGTGTTAGGTACGTCTTTTTCACGGATACAATTTTTAATGAGGATTTA
>Ga0222713_10007548_pt1 | contig 10170 bp, 20 predicted proteins | sample C33_649DmetaG_FD_165061 | JGI IMG/M metagenome (GOLD analysis project Ga0222713, IMG submission 165061) | Estuarine water microbial communities from San Francisco Bay, California, United States - C33_649D | ecosystem: Environmental > Aquatic > Marine > Unclassified | place: USA: California... | reverse complement strand
GTTTACTCTAATAGTCTTTTTCCCGTTAGCATTAAATACAGCTCTCTGACCTTCCGTTTGTGAATAGTTAGGGTAGGTACTCGGCAGCATATTGTACTCCTTGTTTTCAACGTTAAGCGTATTATAGGAAGCCTTAAAGAACCATTCTCGCTGCCAAGCTCCGTATTTATTTACAAAGTCAATCTGTACTGGTGTGTATTTACATTCGTCTTTTGGATAAAAATAACCAGTCCATAATACGTTTGCTGAACCATCTAAAATCTCTAATTTATTACCAACTAAAGTAAAGTTTGTATTTACTCTTCTGACGTCTATAACTCGGTTAGGGAAACCAGCTAAAGATTGGTTAACTATACTTCCAGATGGTGAGGTGTATCTCGCTGTATAACCCGTTCCAGTTGATACAGTAACCCAACCAGCATTACTGCCAGATGGATAGTAATAAGTTAACGGGCTAATTAATACTTCACTTAATTGTGGATTATAACCTTCTTCAAAATATCCGTAACCTTCAAACGCTTTATGCGTCTCAGTAGTTCCTACTTGCGTGAATGTAGTCGTAACTCTTTTGAATTTCTTTATTTGAACGTTACACCATTGCGCTGTTGGTGTTGCTGCAACAGAAGATGGTTGTGATTGAATTGTATTATGTTCTATAAACTCTTTAATGTATGGAGATAAATCATAATAAGTAGTCGGAGCGTTTGAAGCAGGAATCAACTTACTTAGAATGTATTGCGGAGCAGTAGGAGCAGCACCTGTGCCATTCCAAAGCCTTAACTCTATTTTTGTTTCTACTTGCCCTGCTTCGTTTATCGTTACGACATATGGGTTTCTTGCAAATATATTAGCCATTCTTTATAATTTCGTCTATTTGTTGATTGAATAATTCGATAGCGTCAAGTCCGTAAGCCTCTACCAGTTCCTCAGGTAAGTTCTTATAGGCAGCCTCAAAAGGTTTAGTAAAAAACAAACTTGGTTTTATCCCGTTTCTATATATGCTTCGAGCAATTAAGAAAGCAAGTGACTTACGCTTTGTAAACTTGCCAGACTTGTCTCTCGGTGCTAAACCCTTTCGAGTAATCCATTTGTCAAAAGCCTTAGATGGAGGCATCTTAGATTTATATGAATAAGGAGTATTGTACTTCTTTTTAGTACCCGAAACACCAGCATCTTGAAATGCCCCATAGTCTTCCATTGAAAACTGAATAGAAATAGAGTTAGGCATTGCCTTAACTTCTCCCTTAATTGAATTATAGAGCTTCTTAGACGAGTTCTTTTGAGAGTTCGTTAGGTTGCGTTTAGATACGCTTACAACGTGATCTCTAAACCTATCCAGTACCTTTTGAACTTCGTCTTTTTGCATCAGCAGATTGTTACCTCGTTAGGAATTAACACATCGAAAGTCATAGTCCATCCTGCAAGATTGTTTTCAAACCTTTCGACAAATGGTTCGCAGTTAGGGTTTCCGTCTATTACTACTTTACCATCCCATAGGTTTCCGTGTAGCATCTGAGCGTAAGCTCTATTTAAGATTTCTAACTGAGTGTTCAATACATCTTGCTCGTTTGAGTTGCCTATAAATACGTCCGTAGTTTCGTCTTTTGATATGTTGACTATATCCATCGCAATGAGGCTTACGTTAAATCTTACGACATTGGTTTCTAAAGATGCATTATTGATCATTACGTGAACAAGCGGAAAGATTGTCTGCTTGTTTAAGTCAACTTCAAAAATGTCTCCCTCAGTTACAGTATTTACCAATACGTCTGAATTGAAGTGATTGTTTAAGGCTTGTGTTATAGTGTAGAATCCTGTCATCGTCTTAATTGTCTTTGGAGTTGTCGTTGTTCAATTTCGTTTTTTTGCTTCTCGAAGGTGAGATAGGTAAGACATTTAGTAAGTCTAAGTTTGGTAATCTCATCGAACTTAGTAACGTCTCCCTTAGCGAGTCCATATATACTTTGATACCATCCCCATCGCTTGGCAAATTGAGTTGTTTCACTAAAGTCGTTGACAGGCTCTTGTCCTTCTTCATCTGGTTCTCCAAATAATTCAGGGTAGCCCTCAGTAACTCGCTTCCTAAATTGTAAAAAAAAACCGATGCTGCTATGCAAACATCTAATGGAGCAAACTGCATTAACTCCTGATGGTCTTTACTTGGTGTGTATTCGTGTAGTTCGTATTTATCTCCACTTCGTGTTTTGATAGGTCTGTACATTACAGCCATAGCTTTGTTGTAAGTCTCCCAGCTCTGCAAGTGACTCTCCAAATCTACATACTCACCGAATGTTATCTCCTCTAAGTTTGGAATGAAACCAAACTCAATATCTCCTATCTTAAACCTTTGCTTAAATTCTGGCTTTGCAGTAAATAGGTTTGTAAAGTGAGTGACCATTTCATTTAAAGAAGTCAGCTTTATCTTTACGACATCAGCTAAACGGACACCGCAGAAAATCTCAATCATCTTTTGAGCTATAAACTCTTCATCGTTAGAACCTTTTTGCACGTTTAAGAAGTCCACATAGTGTTTAAGTGGGATTTCATTTAGTGAAGTAGGTACGTTTACTTGGATTTCCATATTGTTATAAGTATTTTACGTGTTTTTGTATTCCTGCATCAAGACATAAGAGTACGCTTGTGCTAACATTTGAGAATGTTTACGCATTGAAAAGACATCGTCAAAGACAATATGCACTTTCTTACCCGTACGTTTGTAGATATATTCCTCTACTATTGCTTTCATACGAGGTAACTCATCGGATTGCGTATTGTCCATAGTTTGAATTTAAGCCGAGATTCTCCATCTCGTGGTATCTAAGTGCATCTATAGCGTGATCGTTACCTCCTGCAGGGTTTTTTAACCTTACTCCTTGTTTATCTACATCCCAACAATAGCTTCTCAACTCCTTGATTAGGTTCGTGCTTTGTTTGGTAACCAAATATTCTTGACGTTGCATCACATCTATACCATATCGGATTGAATCTGCTCCCTTTGTGACACCTTTTATCGTCTTTCCAAACCTTCGTATCTCCTCAATTGATTTAGGCTCTGAGGAATCAGCATATATCGTAACGCTTGACGGAAGTATCTTAGCAATGTCGGAGTTTAACATTCCTGTGCGGTAAACAATTTCGTTTACTATCCGTTTTCCGTTCCAATTATACACCTCAATTGCTGCGGTAGGATCGTTCGTGTATCCAAAGTCCAATCCTATACCTACTAATCGTGCATCTTCAGGTACTTTATCTATCTCTTTCCAATTGTCGAATATCACCCCTTCGAGCATACCTATCTCACCAAGACCATATACTCGCCACCAGTTTGCCCAATAGTTGCTTGTAGCTGCCTTGTCGCGGTTCTTTTCTATTTGTCGGACAATACTCTCATCTAACGCTTCGTTGTCTTTGTATGTTAGGATTATAAAATCTGCTTCAGGTTCGTCTTTTAGTTCCTTGTGAACCCAAAACTCATTCGCAGGGTTAAAGTCTAAGTATATCTCTTTTTTTGTACGAATGGAAAGCTCTAAGTAAGCATCAAAGGTCACGTTGTTACACTCGTTGATGTATAGGACATCACGTCTTGCGCCTCGAAGTTTACTTGAATCGTCTGCACTAAAGAACTCAATTATGCTTCCGTTTTTAAATTGGTATGTAAGTAAAGACTTATTGAACTGCTCATCTATGTAGCGGTTAGTCCACTTCATTACTTTAAGAAAGTCTTTTAATGCACCTCTACGCAAGTGAGGTATGCTTTCAGCTACTACGCTTATCTCCGTGTTTGGATAGCGTATTGCCTTGTCAATCAAAATGGGTAGTATTCCGAAAGTCTTACCTGCCGAAGTACCACCCTGAATGATTTTAACTCGCTTCTTTAAGCTGAGTATTTTATTTATTGAGGTCGTTCTCTTGAACATCAGGAAATAAAGGTTGTTCTAAAATTGTTTGCTCTATCTGCTGAAGCGGTGCGCCATAGCCTGAGTCCATCAATGCTTTGTAAGCAGCTACATCGCCCTCACGAGCCTTTTTAATCAACGCTAAGGTCATCAAATCTTCTTGCGACATTGTTTCCTGTTCGCCAGTTAAAGGGTTCTTTAGGTTCTGATTTACCTCTAACCATTGACGTGCTATTGTGCTTCTGTTCTTTGCACCCTTAGGTCTTCCGTTTGGATTTCTTACCTCACCTTTCTTTGCAGGTATTAAGTTTTCTTCGTTTGCCATTTGTCTAAATTGTTTCTAATTATTTTAATTCAAATGATGCGGTTATTCTGTTCTTTGAAGTAGTCCCTTCTAAAACACCTTTTTTTACTTCTGATACTCTTCCATATCTAACACAGTACCATTTCTTTGATTTTTTCAATGAGAATATTAAACTTGGTGCAGAAGTCATTATATTAAATCTTTGTTGTCCGTGTTTATATATCTTGCCTAATTCATTTAGTAATCTTAATCCAATGCCAGCACCTTGATAATCCGGTAGAATAACCAATCTATGTACTTTCTTCATATTCTTTACCTTTGGGTGCGGAAAGTGAAGTATGCTTATAAATCCTGCAACTTCATCATTAACAGTAGCTACAAACACATTAGCAGCGTTGTTATGCGAATGACTTAAATAGTGGTGCTTAGCAAACATTTTCCAGATGCTTTTATCTCCGTAATTGAATATTTCAAATTTGATATCTGGTCTATTTTTTTTTTGCCCTTCAAAACTTTGAAAGGTCATTGTGTCGGTATTAAATACCCAATCTGGAAGCAGCCAATCTTGTACGTCAAAGTGACAAGTAACTGCTATGAATTTTTTATCCGTCTTTCTAATGGCTTTCTGCATAGCAAATGAACCAATCTGAGCTACGTTTCTATCCACTACGCTGGTAAACTCATCAAATACAAATAGTTCGTTTTTTTCTAAAATAGCACGAGCTAAATCTACTCGCATCTTTTGGCCGTTACTCAAAACTGAATAAGGTTTTAACCAACTCGGTGGACTTGAAAAGCCTACTGAATTAAATGCTGCTGTAATTTCTTCAACGCTACATTCCTTTGGCATATCATCTAAAACAGTTTCAGCAGTATATTCATAAGAAGTTATGTAAGCATCTTCAAATAGTTGTTTTGCTATTGTGGTCTTTCCAGTTCCGCTTTTTCCTACGATTAGACCTACTTGCCACTCATTAGGAATATCAATATCTCCTTTAAAATGTTCAACTACGTTTTCAGATTGTAAATCAAACTTACCAATTACTGAAGCAACCCTAAATGTTTTAGTTGGCTTTATTTCTTTTATAATGTCAAAAGTCGGCATTCGTATCCTTGTTCAATTAGTTTATTATAAGTGTTTTCTTGATGTTCTTCGTCTTTACACACAATTTCAATACGATAAAGATTATCAATAGTGCTTGAAAAGTCTTTTAAATCATCTTCTGAACTATCTAAAATTACAGGCAAGTCTAAACCCCACTCATCTAACTTTTCAGTATCCCATTCATTAGCTAACATATCCCAATCCCATTCTCCGAAACCTACGTTATCTTTTACTATAAATTCGTCTTTCTGTTGCTCGGTTAAGTTCTCTGCTTTTACAATATACACTTCTTTCAATCCGGCTTCTTTACAGGCTTTTAAACGCATATTGCCACCAAGCACGATGTTGTTCTCATCCACAACAATTGGACGTAGCTCCAGCATCTGAGGGAACTCCTGTATTGATTTGACTAACTTACGGAACTTATCATCTTTGATTAGACGTGGGTTCTTTGGGTTCGTCTTTACCTCGCTGATTTTTACTTTGTTTACTTTCATTTCGTGTTTTTATAGTGATCTTCCACTCTTTTAAAGTGGTCTAAAAATTCGTCTTCTGTTAGTTCTTCTAAACATAATAGACCATCGGCATCGGTGAAGTATTCGATTAAGTGGTTTCCGTCTTTTCGTACGCCATCCGATATCTGACTCGCATAAGGAATCATATCTTTTCCGAAGTCTAAAATGTAGTATCTCATCCCTCGTATTCTGCAAATACCTTTTGCATCTTTAAGACTAACTCACGGAAACACGAAGCACAACTTGTAGGCTCTTGTCTTACGCTAAAGACTCTATTGTAAATAGCAAGTAGTCTTGTCTGCTCACTTGGTTTAAAAGTGTTTTGAGATAGTACGTTGGTTTCTTTTAGCCATTGGTATTCGTCTTCAAGTAGGCAGTTAGGATTACGGTACGGAAATAACTCATTGAGCTTCTTCTTACGTTCTTCACATCCGCAGTCATCTCCTGCTACAAACTCTACTAACTTTTTAATTCCTGTGGCTTCTGTGATTTGTTCTATTGTGTCACCTAAGCCTTTTGCTTTTTTCTTTGCCATATTAAATTAATTCTAAATCGTTGTTTAAATAATCTTGGTAGTCCTCTCCTAATTCTTCACGTATTCTATTCTTACAATGCTTTAAAGTCTCAAATATAGACCTCACGCTTATGCCAGTATCTTGCGATATCTTGCGGATTGATTTTCCTTCGTCTTTATATATCTTCCATAGCTTTTGATCGTACCAATCCCAAGTGCTTACAACCTCTTCTACTCTATCATAAATAAAATCCTTTACTTCGTGTTTCAATAGGTTCATCTCATCCGTAGATAAATGCCTAACCACCTCTATAGATAAGTCATTAGGTGCTATTTTGTTTTCTCGGTAGGTAGTGTTGCGAAGTAGTATCCACATCAATGCTCTGTTTGGCTCTCCGTCTATTACTATCTTTTCGTAGTAATTGTAGTCGTGAACCTTTAAGTAAACATCTTGAACTATGTCCTCCGCTAATTCATTGTCACCAAATAAACGGACTATATTAAGCCATTCCTTATGGTATTTAGATAAAATAGTTAGTGCGTTCATTGGTTAATTTCTAAACAAATATAAGACTATATTTTAATCAAACAAGTTGCCTACAAAAAAAGCCACCTGTTAAAGTGGCTCTAATCCGTTTAAATAAATCTCTCGGCTTACGTAGTTATCCAGCTTGTGAAGTGTGCTTAGAGTTACGTCTTTTCCGTTGAGGAAGTTGTTTACTTGGAAGTTGTGCATTTTTACTCCTGTTCTTTTTATGTCCTCTACGATTTGATTTCGTGTTCGAGTAAGTAGGAGTTTGCGAACTTGCTTCCGTAGGTCTTCATCGTTTATATACATATCAGAAAGGAAGATCATCGTTAGCTACTACTGGAGTTGTTTCAGGAGCTACATAAGGCTCACTAAATGCTGCGGAGAAAAAACTTCCGTTCTTACCTTGCTTTACCCAAAGAGCTACTTCCATCTCTTTGCCGTTTACGTTTACCTTTCCTTTGTAGTCAGGTTGTTTTTCATTCGTCTTTTTGTCGTTCTTAAAGATTGCTCCTGTGTTTGTTTTGTTTTCCATTATATGTTATAGATTAAATTGATTACTAAAATAATTGCTATTGTGGCTACAAGTATCATCGTACCGATTGCAGCCATCTCTTCTCTTCGGTCGTCTTTGTTTAGTTTCATTGTTCTTGTTGTTTAAAGGTTTTACATTTCGTGTTTAGATATGTGGCAATTTTTACCCCTTATCCTTGTTTGATTTGATTTCACTCTTCAGCTTCTCAATGTACAGCGTGGCATCCATCAGCTCCTCTTGGAGGTGATTCAACCAATCGGTGAGGTTCAGGTCATCACGCATCAGCGTTGTTCCATACTTCTCGATTCCAGCTTCTGATCGCTTGGCATATTTAGCCATTACGGATAAAACTACTTGGTCTTTTACTTCTTGGTTCATTGTTCCGTGTTTTTAAGTTCGTCAATCTTTGCTTCAAGCAAATGAACATTTACTTTGAGTTGTTGGTTTTCTCGGTTAGCAACTCTCAGTTGTTGTTCGTGATTTTCTACTCTTCTTTTGTAATATGATAGTTCATTAATAGCCTTCTCATACCTATCAAGAATTTCCTTGATTACATATTCTTTCATAGCATTTCGATTAAGGCATTGTAATACAATCTGCAGTCTTCTATACGAGATTTTATCTGCTCAATTACTGCTTCGTCTTTTTGTACATAGAACACTTTGACTCTACGGTTTTTTGGTATGTGTGAAAACTGGTGTTTACTTTCTATCTCTTCACGCAAGTCTAAGTCCTCGTCAACTTTATGCAACTTCCAATGCGCTCTACGAATCTCATCCTCTACCATTTCGATAGGTGTGTCAACAAGACAGTAACAAAGCATTGACTGCTGCTTTCCTGGAAGCCACATATAACCTTGAAGCTGATAGAAGTAGTCCTTGTTTGGAATCTCGGTGTCAAAAAACGGAAAGGTAGTAGCATCCCAAGAGCTTTTTACGTCTAAAAGTACATCCTCCGTGTTTACGTCTGGTGTTCCCTTAATCCAATCGTTCTCGAAATACTCTTCGTTCTTGTAGATAAATTTCAAATCTAAGACATCATTGACTAACGAGATAGATAAATCCTCAACTGCGTTCCCTTTGTCCGTGTAGCGGCTTGAAAACTCCTTTCTGATGCCGTATTTCTCCTCTAATACAAGTTCGTGTATGTAAGATTTAGCAGTTTGAGATAGCAGCTCCGTTTTAGAGCGTGAGTTTGCCATAATTTTCCCTATGGCAGAACATCGAATCTTGAGAGCTTTCATAGTGCGTTAAGCATATCAATTTGACCTTCAGTTAATGCAAAGGATGATTCGAGCTTTTCACGTGTGTATTCACCTTTGGCAATAGCTTGTACTGCTGCGCTGAAACGCTTTTGATCAATTGCAGGTAGTTTCTTTTCTTTCTTTTCTTGCTCTCCTGCACCATCCGTGTCTTTATCCGTTACTAAACCAAGCGCAGAACTGAGTGCATATCTGCGGTAATACGTTACACCTGAACCAAACGACTGGAAATCATTCATACCTTTGAGCTGAACGTAAGGAATAGCGACAAGGCTTTCTAAGCTCTCTCCTGACTCAACGTGGAATACCATCGTAGCAATATAGTTAACATCGTCTTTGGTGTGTAGGGTTTGAGTAAATCCAAGTCCGTGTTTTTTTAGCAACGGATTGATTACTTCAAAGATTTTAGGCAAGTCTGCGTAAGAGTATCCGTAACCTTGTGTTGCCTTGTGGATTACAGGCACTTCTTGTTGGAACGATGCCAACGATTTAAATAAATTCTTCATAGCGTAAAAATTAATTGTTTATACAAATATATAGATTATTTCAATTGGTTGTACTTTTTTTTATATTTTTTTATCAATTCTTTCAGTTCGTCTTTGGTAAACTTCCGTGTTACCCTTGCTTTTGCTTCAAGTTGACTGAATCTTTCTGCTCCGATCTTAGCTAATAAGTTTGTTCTATACTCCAAAAGGTTGCCTGATAAGAAGCTATTACACCTCTCGCATTGAACGTGTACGTTATCCTCGTCAAATCTTACGTTCCAATGGTTGTTAGCGTTGTAGAAATGTCCTGCGTTAACTTTCTTTGGTATTTGCTTACAAGAGATGCAGAGTTCGTCTTTATCTCGTTCTCTGATGTATTTGTTAAATACCATTTGAGCAGCTTTGACAAGGTCTTGTACTGTCTCTAAATCCGCTTTCATCTGCTTTTTCTTCTTCTGCCAGTTTTTTATAGTGGCTTCCTGTACCCAAGCATCAACACACATCTTGTTCAAGCAGTATTTTTGATTGAAGCGGATAGGTTCAAACTTCTCCTTGCAATTCTTGCATCTCATCAGTCCAGTTCTATTACTTGTTCAATCCATTGGCGAAACAAAATCTGCAACTGAATCTGCTCGTCAAATATCTTACCTGCGTTCTCTCCGTCTATTCGTAGGATTTCTCTATCTACTCGCTGTATTTCGTCTGCAAGGATGTTTGCTTTGCGTTTGAGTGAACGTTTGAAGACGTACTGGTCGTTAAGGTCTTCGATGAAGTCTGCCAACACAGGAAGGAATGCGGTTAATGCTACTAATTTTTTTTCTTTTTTCATTATGTTTATTTTAGATGTAATACTTTTTGTGTTCGTCTTTTTTTACGTCTACTCCTAAATCTCGCAACGTCCGTAAGTAACTCCATACTGATACTTTATGTCGGTTTAAAAAACGAGCAATGGAATCCGCAGGTCTTGGTCGCTCCATTAGGAACGGAATTAGTAAGTCTACCTTTTCACGTTTATGAGTGTATAGC
>Ga0222713_10007546_pt1 | contig 10173 bp, 10 predicted proteins | sample C33_649DmetaG_FD_165061 | JGI IMG/M metagenome (GOLD analysis project Ga0222713, IMG submission 165061) | Estuarine water microbial communities from San Francisco Bay, California, United States - C33_649D | ecosystem: Environmental > Aquatic > Marine > Unclassified | place: USA: California... | reverse complement strand
AGAATCCTATTTTTGCACTCCTAATTTAGTTCTTTACAATCAAGCGAAAGTAGCTCATTTGGTAGAGCACGACCTTGCCAAGGTCGGGGTGGCCGGTTCGAGCCCGGTCTTTCGCTCTAAATCCCGAGCTTTGTTCGGGATTTTTTTTACACCATGCCCTGGTGGTGGAACTGGTAGACACGCAGGACTTAAAATCCTGTTCGCCGCAACGCGAGTGCGGGTTCGATTCCCGCCTGGGGCACTATCCCTTCGCTTATGCGAGGGGATTTTTTTTGCTATCTTGTGAAGATCATGCCAACACTTTTATTTGATAATAATTTAAGACAACAGCTGTATCCATTTACACATACAAGGGCAGTTGGCACTATGAGGTCTGGTATTTTTACCCCACAAGAAAGATGGGAAAAAATCACAAGTGATGAGGTGCAAATTCATACCACCAAAACAGTTCAACCTCTATATGGTTCTCCACAGATACATGCAAATACATTATGGATCGACGCATCACTCATTTTAAATAGTGCTTTAATTTCTCAAATTATTGCATTACAAGTAGGTCAGTGTTTGTTTGATGCTTCCGGTTTTATTGCGGGCGTTGGCACAACCAATGATATCAAGGATTATGCATCACCTACTAAATTAGAGGAGCAGCAAAGATTCCAGTATGCATCTGATTTAATCGCAATGAATGATGCGCAACTTAGATTTGATTATGACATGATTACTGCTGGTAAAAAATCGGCGCTAATACCGGATACCTGCACAGCTACTCATAAGGATCAAATTTTTATTGAAGAAGGGGCCATCCTTTTACATTGTCATTTAAATGCGAGTACAGGACCCATTTACATTGCAAGTGGTGCAGAAATTCAGGAAGGATCGAGTATTAGAGGCCCATTTTATCTAGGAAAAAATGCATGCGTTAAAATGAATACAATGGTGTATGGCGCCACAACCATTGGACCTAAATCTATTATTGGGGGAGAAGTAAAAAACAGTATACTAATTGGATATTCAAATAAAGCACATCATGGATATTTAGGTGATTCAGTCATTGGTGAATGGTGCAATTTAGGTGCGGGTACTTCCAATAGCAATGTGAAAAATACAGGCGGGCCTATTAGCGTATGGGATGAATCATCAAACGCAAATAGATATGTTGGCAATAAAATGGGTGTATACATGGGAGACTATGTTAAAACAGCCATAAATACCAGCATTACAACAGGTGCAACTATTGGAGTTGGTGCCAACGTTTTTTGTACTGGGCTTACACCAAATATGATCCCTCATTTTAGTTGGGGAATAGATAATACGACCTATCAAATTGACAAACTCATTGAGGACACTGCTAATTGGAAAAACTTTAAGAATGAACCCTTTACCGATATTGAAAAACAGCTGATCCGCAGTACCTTTGAAGCATTAAGAAATAAATCTTTGTAATAAATAAGCAATCATGAGAAAGCAAATCGCAGCAGCCAATTGGAAAATGAATTTATCCCTCACAGAAGGGGAAGCATTATTAGACGCCATTAATGCAAAGCCACATAGTTTGGCTCCTAACCAAGAAGCAATATTTGCGGTACCATTCCCTTATATTTCAATGGCACAATCAAAAGTGGGTGCTAAAACAAATGTTTATGTGGCAGCTCAAAACTGTTCCAATAAATTATCTGGTGCTTATACTGGCGAAGTTTCTGTAACGATGCTTCAAAGTATGTGTGTCAAATATGTAGTAATTGGCCATTCTGAAAGAAGAGAATATTTTAATGAAAGCAATGAGTTATTGGCTCAAAAAGTAGATACTTGTTTAGACAATAAAACAACACCCATTTTTTGTTGTGGTGAAGCCTTAGAGGTCAGAGAAGCAGGCACTCAAAATGAGTATGTAGCTGGGCAATTAACTGATTCACTATTTCATTTATCTGCTGATCAAATGACACATATTGTTATTGCCTACGAACCCATTTGGGCAATTGGTACTGGTAAAACGGCTAGTAGCGAGCAAGCTCAAGAAATGCATGCTTTTATTAGAAGTCATATTGCCAGTAAATACGGGTCAGAGGTGGCTAATTCAATCTCAATTTTATATGGTGGGAGCGTAAAAAGTGCCAATGCCGTTGAAATATTTAGCCAACCTGATGTAGACGGTGGTTTAGTGGGCGGCGCATCCCTTATTGCGGATGAATTTGTAGCCATTATTAATGCGCTTAAAAAGTAGTTTTAAGCTTATCTTCGCGCACTTATGAAGCAACTACGTAATTTTTGCATTATTGCACATATTGACCATGGTAAATCTACCCTGGCCGACCGTTTATTGGAACATACCAAAACCATTGGTGAGAGAGACATGATGAACCAGGTTTTGGATGATATGGACTTGGAACGCGAAAAAGGTATTACCATTAAAAGTCATGCCATTCAGGTAAGTTACATGTACAAGGGTGTCGAATATATTTTAAACCTTATTGATACACCGGGTCACGTAGACTTTAGTTACGAGGTAAGTAGGGCGCTTGCAGCTTGTGAGGGTGCTTTATTGTTAGTAGATGCCTCTCAGGGCATACAGGCACAAACCATTTCAAATTTATATTTAGCGATTGACAATAATTTAGAAATCATTCCTGTCATTAATAAAATTGACATGGATGGCGCTAAAATTCCGGAAGTAACAGATCAAATTGTTGATTTAATAGGATGTAAGCCAGAAGATATATTATTAGCAAGTGGTAAATCAGGTATTGGTATCGAGGAAATTTTAATGGCCATTGTGGAACGTATTCCAGCACCAACCGGTGATCCTGACGCACCACTACAAGCACTTATTTTTGATAGCGTTTTTAATAGTTTCAGAGGTATTATTGTTTATTACCGCATCATGAATGGGGTACTTAAAAAGGGGGACAAAATTCAATTTGTGGCTTCTGGAAACGATTATTTTGCCGACGAAGTAGGTGTTTTAAAATTGAATATGACACCAAAGCCCGAAGTAAGGGCTGGCGATGTAGGCTATATTATTACAGGTATTAAAAATGCAAAAGAAGTTAAAGTGGGTGACACGATAACACTTGCAAACAATCCTGGAAAAATGATCAATGGATTTGAAGAAGTAAAACCCATGGTATTTGCGGGTATTTTCCCTGTTAATACAGATGAGTTTGAAGAACTCCGTGATTGTATGGATAAGCTTCAATTAAATGATGCTTCTTTAACTTTTGAACTTGAAACTTCACAAGCATTAGGCTTTGGTTTTAGATGCGGATTTTTAGGCCTCTTGCACATGGAAATTATCCAGGAGCGCTTAGAACGTGAGTTCAATCAAACAGTAATTACAACAGTTCCCAACGTAGGATTTATTGCTTATACTACCCGTAACGAAAAAATCATGGTTAACAATCCAACAGAAATGCCGGATCCTGTTAAAATTGATAGAATCGAGGAGCCGTTTATTCGCGCCCAAATTATAACACTCCCAGACTATATTGGAAACATCATGACGCTTTGCTTAGGCAAAAGGGGCATGCTTATTAACCAAAGCTATTTAACACCAACCCGTGTCGAACTCATCTTTGAAATGCCATTAACTGAAATCGTATTTGATTTCTATGACAAATTAAAAAGCTCTACACGGGGTTATGCTTCTTTTGATTATAATCCAATTGGCTACCGCGATGCAGACATCGTAAAAATGGACATTTTACTAAACAATGAAAAAGTGGATGCATTAAGTGCCCTTATTCATAGAAGTAGAGCTGCTGATTTTGGTAGAAAATTATGTGAGAAATTAAAAGAGCTGTTACCCAAACAACAATTCCAAATAGCAATTCAAGCAGCTATTGGGGCTAAGGTAATTGCCAGAGAAAACATTAGTGCGATGCGTAAAGACGTTACTGCAAAATGTTATGGTGGTGATATTAGCCGTAAACGTAAATTACTAGAAAAGCAAAAAGAAGGTAAGAAGCGTATGCGTCAAATTGGTAACGTAGAAGTTCCTCAAGAAGCATTTTTAGCAGTACTGAAACTCGACTAATTCCTTTTTTTAATCGTTTGATCTGGATTCACTTTTGGATCAGGATCTAACTCTTTAATTCTAGGGAGGTGTATCCATTTTCCTTTATCCCATTTAAATCCTTCGTAGGTGCCATATGGGACAAGGGTTTCCTTTTTTTGTGGAATATTTTCTTCGCTGATGAGACTTGCAAAAATGATAAGATCTAGCTCAGCATCATAATTCATTTTTACAATAGACTCTTTTTTATATTCTAATACAAACCTTGACACGGGTTGCTTGGGCTTAAAATCATCGTTTTTATATACGAAATAATGACCACCAAACACAGGTTTATTATCGGTATCAAAATACAAGACTTCCATCCATTTTTTATGCGTTACTGCATTGTTACCATCTAAACCCAATAAGGTGTAGTAAGTTTTGTTATCATACTTTTTAGGGATGATTTTGTAGTAGATGGCGCCAATCCAGTGTTTGGCGTCTCTAACCGAATCGTTGGGGGCATCTGTAAATTCTGAACAATCAAAAAGTGGGATAAGTTGTAAGCTTCCGTCTTTTGAATTGAGCTGAATAGCTCCCTTTTGACGGTAGCTCTTTTCATCTTCTAATAAGAGTTGCCAAGTAAATATTTTAAAAGTACTATCGGGAGAAAATAGGGTAGACACCGTTATTAATGAATCAAATTTGTGGTTAAACGAATAAGGTGTTTTTAAAGCCCTTACGAGCCCTTTGGTAAACGCACTATCTGCTGTAACCCTTTCTGCGTATGTTTCTGCATTAACGATATTAAAAGCTGTTATTTTTATTTGATCCTCTAATTGAGCAATGTTTTGCGCAGCTAATTGATTACAAACAAGAAATAATACAAAAAGAATCTTTTTCATAACTGACTTATAGTGCGTTTGCAAATTCAATTAACGAGTTAAATCTAAAATCAATATTTGGATGCGGAAATTCAATTTCCGGATGTGTTGTTGCTAAAAAAACACTGTACATACCAGCATTACGTGCAAATCCCATATCACTTAAACGGTTGCCCACCATAATGCTTTTTGAAAAATCAATGTCCGGAAATGTCTCTTGTGCTTGATAAGCCATGCCACATTGTGGTTTGCGGTTAGGTGAATCATCGGCCATATCAGAACAATAATAAATCGCATCTATTTGCCCACCTCCAAGTTCAATTTGTAATTGCAACGACGCATGAATGGCATCTAAATCTTGTGTAGTCATGAGCCCTTTTCCAATACCTTTTTGATTGGTTACTATGATGATCTTTGAAAATTGCGTTGCAAAAATGCGCATAGCATCGACCACACCATCATAGAGTTTTAATTCAGACACATTTCTGATATAGTCTAAATGCTTTTCATGATTTAAAACACCGTCACGGTCTAAAAAAAGTGTCCAAGACGGGTCAATCGTATCTAAGATATCCATTAGGTAAATAGTTGAGCTTCTACGAGTTCACAAATAATATGACCAATTAAAATATGGCTTTCTTGAATCCTAGGCGTATCGGTGCTTGGTACATTAATGAGCACATCTGATAATTCACTCATTTTGCCACCCAACGCACCTGTAAAACCAATAGTGATTATGCCCATTGACCTTGCCATTTCAAAGGCTTTTACAATATTACCAGAATTACCGGAAGTGCTAATTCCAACAAGTACATCACCTTTATACATGGTACCTTCCACAAGTCTACTATATATGTCATCGTAACTGTAATCATTGGCTACTGCTGTTACATAAGAACTATTGCAGTGTAGCGCATCGGAAGGAAGGGCTTTACGGTTCTTGTAAAATCGTCCAGAAAACTCGGCGGCTAAATGTTGTGCATCGGCAGCACTGCCTCCATTACCACAAAACTGAACTTTAAAGCCATTTTTAAATGCAGTTGCAACAAGGGTTACCGCATCATCAATTTTTTGGAGGAAAGCAGGATCAGACACATATTGTTGTTTTACAGCAATAGAGCTTTCAATGATAGTTTGTATTTTTTGTGTAGACATAATTTTATGTTATTAAATCCCAAATTTTATGGGTTAATTGATTCCAGTTGTATTTTTTCTTTTCGATTTCGATGGCAGGAATAAAATAAGGCTCGCCTAAGGCATATAGTTTTTCTATTCCATTTGCAATTGATATGTAATCAGGCTGCGTAACTACACCAATAATATTATTTGGCACCATGGCAGCAAGCGCACCAACATTTGTAACCAACATAGGTTTATTAAAATGAAAGCAAAGTGGCGTAATACCAGATTGTGTAGCATGCTTATAGGGCTGTATCACAAAGTCAGCAGCACAAAAATAATTGCGCACATCAGCATCTGCAATAAAATCACATTTAACAATGACATCACTCATTAAATCCAGGTCTTGTATCAGTTGTATGTAAGGTTCTTTTTTATCGTAAAACTCACCAGCAATAACGAGTGTTGGAATAATCTTTCCTTGTTTTTTTAAATAGCCCAGCGCTTGTAATAACAAATCAAGTCCTTTATAAGCGCGTATAAAACCAAAAAATAAAATAATAGGATCAAAAGAGTCGAGTTCTAATTTTGTTCTAGCTTCTAATTTAGTGATGGCGTCACCAAAATTATCATAGAGCGGATGAACCACAGTAGCGGATGGTTTTTGTGTAAACAGTGTAAGGTCCTTTTGGACCTTTTCACTTAGTGTTATAAAAGCATCCACTTGACCTACAAAATATTTAGTAAATAGTGTATCCAAAGGTCGTTTCTCATGTGGGATTACGTTGTCTGCAATACACACCACCTTAGAAACTTTATTTTTTCTGATAATAGAAGCGATAGTGCCTAAGCAAGGCCCCATAAATGGAATCCAGTATCTCACCACCACAAGATTGGGGGCCATTTTATTAATTTCTTTTCCGATCCGTACCCAATTAAATGGGTTGACCGAATTAACTACCGCCTTTATATTTAAATGAAGGGGTTTAGGTTCTGTTGCATACTGGCTTTTGCCTGGAAATAAAAAAGAAGGGTATTGTAAGGAAAAAGTATAGATGATGACTTCATGTCCTTCATCCAAAAACTGCTTGGCTAGACGCTCATTAAAAGTAGCAATACCGCCACCTCTTAATGGCCAAGCGGAACCGATAATAACTACCTTTTTTTTCATAACAAAAAATTATGAACTATTGATCTAAACCAATCTTTGAAGCAATCAAATACACGTTTCGTTCTGTTGCATTTCGTGCTACAAGTTCGGCAACAAATCCTGTCAAAAAGAGTTGCATACCTATAACCATGGTAGTAAGTGCAATATAAAATGCTGGACGATTGGTTAAAGAAAAATCCTCAGTAGCAAATTTGGCAAGCACCAAATACATACTAGCCGTAAAACCAATTAAAAAAAATAAGGTGCCCAATAAGCCAAAAAACTGCATAGGGCGTTTACCAAATTTATTTAAAAATAGGATAGTGGCTAAATCTAAAAATCCATTTACAAACCGCTGCCAACCAAATTTGGTAACTCCATATTTTCTAGCACGGTGTTCCACTACTTTTTCACCAATTTTTTTATACCCACTGCCCTTTGCCAAAATAGGGATATATCGGTGCATTTCGCCATATACCTCAATGCTCTTTACCACTTTATTCTTGTAAGCTTTTAGACCACAATTAAAGTCGTTGAGTTGAATACCCGAACTTTTACGGGCAACGGCATTAAATAATTTAGAAGGAATATTTTTTGTAAGTGTGTTGTCAAATCTTTTTTTCTTCCATCCACTCACTAAATCAAAACCACCATTTACAATCATATCTCTCAGTGCCGGAATTTCATCAGGTGAATCTTGCATATCGGCATCCATGGTAATAACTACTTCCCCTTGTGCAGCTTTAAAACCTTCATTTAAGGCGGCAGACTTACCATAATTGCGTTGAAATTGTATCCCTTTAAAAGCTTGATTAGCTGTACTAATTTGCGTAATAACCTCCCAACTATTATCGGTACTACCATCATCTATGAGTATCACCTCATAAGACAATTTTTCTTGATCCATTACACGCGTAATCCAACTACACAATTCTGGCAGGGATTCATCTTCATTAAAAAGGGGTATTACAACAGATACTTGCATGTGATTAGATTTGCTCTGGTACTTCTTCGTTTTTCTTTACAATAATTGAAAGAACAAGTGCTTTAATAAATCCAAATACGATGGCTAACCCAAGACCTAAAAACACTTGCTTAAATGAAGTTGTTTTTGGCTCAGCTTGCATTTTTTTAATCGTTTCCTCAATTTGCGCTTCTGAAGCTCCAAACTTTTCCATCATTTGCACTGTTTTGGCAATTGCTATTTCTATCACTTTTGCAGTCATATCTGGATCCACAAGCGCAAATAATACATAGGTACCTACAGATTCAATGATTGAATAAATAACATAAGCTACAAAAGTAAATTGAAGGGCTTCTTTAAAAGAATAGAGTCCACCATTGTCTTTTCTTAACTTAAAACCAACTACCAATAAAATAATAAAGAGGTATGGAATAAAAGTGGTTACACCAGTTACAGCAACATAGTTTTCAACAGATCCTACAGCCCATAAACCAAATGAAAGTGCTAAAAAAATAAGGCCACCCACGATACCATAAATTGCACCTTGTTTGATATTGTTATTTTCCATGAGAAATAATTAAAGATAGTTTGAGTTAAATATTAATGCGATAATTGATTGTTATGAATAGTTGCCACAATACTTCCATTTAGGGACATATCCATAAATGCGGAGTTACTAGACTTACTCTTATTATTTTTAGCAGTTAAGGTTGTGGTTCCTGTTCTATTAAAGATCGTTAATTCTGCGGCTTGTCCTTCGTTAATGGAAACAGATGGTAATCCAAATATGTGTCTAGCATTTCCACTCAGTAAATTTGAAATTTGTTCTGGCTTTAATCCAGGAACCGTTTGTTCAAGTGTTGCATAGGTTGTTTGTAATCCTATATTACCAAACTCGGCATATTCAAACTCACACACTTTATGATCCCAGTCTTGTGGCGCATGATGCGAAGCAATGCAATCGATAGTACCATCTACAACAGCTGCTCTAAGTGCATCTCTGTCAGCTTTTGTTCTCACCGGAGGAATTACTTTTAAATTGGTGTTGTAGGTAGTCATGTCTTCGTCACAGTAAAAAAGATGCGTAGGTGTAACACTACACGAAATGGCAAGGCCTTCTTTTTTGGCAGCTCTAATTAAATCAATTGTTGTTGCCGATGAAACACCCGTAATATGTAGTTTAGAACCAGTATATCTGAGTAAGTCTATGTCGCGTTTTACCATGAGTTCTTCGGCTACCGCTGGAAGTCCTGGAAGTCCCATTTGTGTAGAAACGATGCCTTCATGCATTAGCCCATTTGCTGCAATGGTTTTGTCGATAGGGATTTGAATTAAAATACCATCAAAAGCTTTTACATATTGAAGCGCTTTTAAAAATACACCAGGAGATTGAACAGGATGCATGCCATCCGAAAATGCAACGGCACTTGATGCGCGCATGTCATACATTTCTGCAAGTGATTGTCCTTCCATTTTTTTTGTTATCGCGCCAATAGGATGGAGCGTAACATTTGCATTAGTTCCCGCAGCATGAATGTAAGCAACCTGTGCTTTGTTGTCAGTTACAGGTTTTGTATCACCCATTACAAGTACCCTGGTATATCCACCAGCTGCGGCGGCTGCTATTCCTGATTGTAAGGTTTCTTTGAACTCAAAACCCGGATCACAGAAATTTGAAAAAACATCTACCCATCCAGTTGATACAAAGGAATCCTTACACTCGATGGTTTGATCTGCTTTTTTTGAACTATTTGATTCAATTGAAACGATTTTACCGTTCTCAATAAAGATATTCGTTGTTAAACCATTGTGTTTTGATTGAGGATCGGCAATTGTGACTTGCTTGAGGAGGATCGTCATGGGCTGATTGGAAATTTAATGCAATATAACCTGAATTTTTGTCTTTGACCCTATATTTGCAGCGTTTTAAGGGAGTTTTATACTCATTTTCGGGATGTAGCGCAGCCCGGTAGCGCACACGTCTGGGGGGCGTGGGGTCGCAAGTTCAAATCTTGTCATCCCGACCATAAAAAAGGTCACTCTTTGCAGAATGACCTTTTTT
>Ga0222713_10007543_pt1 | contig 10176 bp, 7 predicted proteins | sample C33_649DmetaG_FD_165061 | JGI IMG/M metagenome (GOLD analysis project Ga0222713, IMG submission 165061) | Estuarine water microbial communities from San Francisco Bay, California, United States - C33_649D | ecosystem: Environmental > Aquatic > Marine > Unclassified | place: USA: California... | reverse complement strand
TAGGAATGAGTCGGACATGGCGTGGTTAGATTTCGCCAGCTTGAATTCGCAGGCAGGCTTGACTGTGCCCGGCTTTACACTCGGCCAATTCAGGATCGCTGGTCTGGCAAAGTTCGGTGGCATGTTCGCATCGAGAAGCGAAGGAGCAGCCCTGTTTTGGCTTCGATAAGTCCGGCGGCATGCCCGGGATGGTGAACAGCTCCGCACCTTTTTGCTGCATGGACGGAATGGAACGCTGAAGTGCCCGCGTATAGGGGTGCTTGGGTTCGTAAAAGAGTGAGCGCGTGTCAGCTGTTTCGACAATCCGTCCCGCATACATCACTTGCACCCGGTCGCAGAGACCGGATACGACCCCGAGGTCGTGGGTGATAAAGATCACCGCCATGCCTAGCTCCTTTTGCATTTTCTTTATGAGCTCGAGAATTTGCGCCTGCACCGTGACATCGAGTGCAGTGGTTGGCTCATCAGCGATCAACAACTCCGGTTTGGTAATCAGCGCCATGGCAATCATGACGCGCTGGCGCATGCCGCCGGAAAATTCGTGGGGATAATAGTGGATGCGCTTTTCGGCATCATTGATCCCGACGGCGGCCAAGGCCTCCAGACCACGTTTCAATGCATCAGCCTTGGATATTTTTTCGTGGATCAGCAGTGGCTCGATGAGTTGGTCGGATATCCGCATATACGGATTCAGCGACGTCATCGGGTCCTGAAAGATCATCGAAATGCGTTTGCCGCGGATACCACCGGATGCCTTGGTGCTGCAATTCAGCAAGTCGACGCCGTCGAACATGGCTGAGCCACTTTCGATCCGTCCGGGGGGCTGGGGGATCAGACCCATGAGCGAGTAGCAAGTCACCGATTTGCCGGAACCGGACTCGCCCACGATGCCGAGTGTTTCCCCGCGTTCCAAATCGAAGCTTACTCCGTCCACTGCCCGATATACTCCGTTGCGGGTATGAAAGTAGGTGCGGAGGTCTTTGACGGAGAGCAGCGACATTTTATGACAAGACTTGAAACTGTTCGGGGGGATGCACCCCGGGCAATGTTAAACTGATGCGACCCATTCGGGATGTAGTTGCCGCAAGGTGTCGTGAACTTGAATTGGAGTGAGTGCGTTGAGATCGCCACCGCCAGTTGGCGGGCAATCCGGCGGCTGCAGAATAGTTACCGCAGCATCAAACACGGGGCCGGTGCGGATTGGATTGGTGGGACCGAACAAGGCGACCAACGGAACCCCGAGGGCGTTGGCCAAGTGCATCCCCCCGGTATCATTGGTCACCAGCACCGAACATTGCCTGAGGCTTTCACAATATTCCGACAGCGAGGTTCTGCCCGCGAGGTTCTCGACCGACCGGTTGCAGCGCACGGCAATTTCATCGGTAATGGATCGATCCGTATGTGTGCCGAACATCACGATTTTCACATTGGTCGGTAGTAGGGAAATAAATTCGACCCAATGTGAAACCGGCCAGCGCTTCTCAGGATTATTTTCCGAGCCGGCAATCAATCCGATGGTGCGCTCCGTTTCCAATTGGCGCGGCAAGAGGGGTTGGAGTTGGGTTGGTGCGATTAAACCAAAATGCTGGAGGAATAGGGTCCAGAGACCCAATTGGTGGTGCGTCTTTTCTTCAAAATCCGCCGGCACCTTAAAGGTATGTGACAATAGGGGCCGACGTCTTCCCGGACGAAGAATGCCGAAACGTTGCCGAGTTCCCGTCAGCCAAGCTTCAAGGTCCCCACGCAGAGAGTTTGTGAACAAGAAATAGCAATCGGGGTATGCCCCACGTAGTCGCCAAAAATGGAGAAAATAGCCCCAGCCTTTTGGTGGGAGATCGAGCACCCGGTCTGCCAGTCGATGCTGCATCAGCAAGTCATGGAAGCCCGGTTTGGCCACCAACGTGATTTCGGCATCCGGCCGTCCCTCGCGAATCGCGCGGAGGAGCGGTATCAGCATCACTACATCCCCCAGCCAATTGGGCATCCGGATCCAGATGCGGGTGCGCCGGGGCATGGCAGTCAGGTTGCGGATGGCCAGGTCCTCGCTGAGCAAATTGCGCTTGGCCTCCAATCGTAGTCGCTTCGCCGGAATGTCCTGATTTTTCCAGCGTTCATGGGCCCAGAGCCACGAGGCACAGAGATTTTCCGAGGAACCTAATCTAGATTCCAGCCACTGGTTCACCGCGATGGTCACTCCGCCAGTCGTGCCATCCGATTCCAAGGGTTCGCATCGAACATTCAATTTCCAGAAATCAAACCGCTCGGCGTAGACCATGTAAACTTTGGCCGAGAATTTTTGGGCCAACAAACCGGCCAATTCGCTCGTGGAGCAAACCCGGCCGAACAAAGTGGTCAGCGCGCCCTGCATTCCTGCATTTTGATCATACAACAGAAAGACGCTGCCTTTGTTCCGCAGCAACTTGATCGCTTCCTGAAAGCCGTCTTTGCGCGAAAGGAGCCGAATCCCGAAACGCTCCCGGCATTGTTTGATCCACTCGTTCAGTGATTCGTTTTCCACTGGCCGGAAGATGGCGGCAATATCGGGTGCGGGTTGGATTCCGAATAGTGGGAGGGTCGAAATGGCTTCCCAGTAGGCTGCGTGCGGTGTGAGGAGAAGGGTGGGGTGAGGTGAAACCCGCTGAGTTTCCAAGAGTTCCGTGGCCTCTGGGGTGGCGTAAACGATGTGACGTATGTCGGCCTCCGAAAGAAAGGGAGTCGCCAAGGTGAGCAGACCGGTCTCCACCAAGCGGCGGGAACTCTCCCGGGCTAGCCGTCGATGTTCACTGGTAGTGCGCTCAGGAAATGCATGATGCAGATTACTCAGGTAGGTCCGCCGCCGGATGAGATAGAGTAACCCGCCGACCAATCCAGAGCACAGTTTCAGTAAAGGCCGGGGGGTATGGGCTAGGGTCCAGCCGAGGGTTTGGAGAAAGAGTTTTAGCACGCGGTAGTCAGATGGCGGATAATTTTCGCTGGAAACTCCATGAAAGGTTGCAGCGGCACCGTCAAAAGTAGATTTTAAAGCTACCGTCTTATCATGGTAGAACTTCTGATCATCAAGCCCTCGTCACTCGGTGACATTATCCACGCCCTGCAGGTAGCCACCTCCCTAAAAACTCAATGCAAGGATCTGAGGATCTCGTGGATTGTGCGGGATATTTTTGCGCCAATCGTGCAGGCCAGCGCCGCGGTGGACCAAGTTTTCATTTTTGAGCGCAATGCCGGCACCAAGGGCTTCCTTCGTCTGATGCGGGAAGTCCGCAAAACCAAGTTTGACTGGGTATTTGATATGCAGGGCCTGCTGCGTTCCGGTTTGATGGCCTCCCGGGCCGTTACCAAGAAAACGGTCGGTCGCACGGATTCGCGTGAATGGTCGGGGGTCTTCTATGATCAAAAAGTGCCTCTGCCCGCGGGTGGGCGCCGCAGCCATGCCTTGGATATCCTCCTGCAGTTTTGTCCGGTGCTCGATGCCAAGCCGGAGTTGCGTGGGAAACTAAAATTTCGCGAAGTCGACAAGCTGAGCCTGCCGTTTGCTGAAACCAAGGGAGGCTTGAAGCCGATTCTGATGTTTCCGGATAGTCGCCGGGCCGAAAAAAAGTGGAGCGGCTTTCAACTGCTCACGCAGTTGATGGTGCGGGGTAACCGTCAACGTAAGGTGATTTGGGCGGGCAATAACTATATCCCGGCCCGGGTTGGTCTGCCGGAAGACCGTTTCATGAACCTGACCGGCAATACCAGTTTGGTGTCCCTGCCGGCTCTCATTCAGCATTGTGACTGGGTGGTCTCAAATGACAGTGGACCGATGCATCTTTCTGCCGGATTGGGCGTGAATACCCTGGCCATATTTGGGCCGACCGATCCGCAACTATACGGTCCGTATCCACTCAACTCGCCGACCAATATCGTGGTGCAGGCCCCCGCCGGTAATTTGAAATTGTTGCAGGCCAAGGAAGTTTATGCGCGATTTCAACTGGCCGAGAGCCGTTTAAAGAAGAAACCCTAAGTCTTTCCATGCTTGATCCAAAACTACTGCGTGAATCGCCGGACCTCGTGCGGGCCGCGATTGCGAAGAAACACCTTGATGCTGATGTCGACGCCGTTCTGGCGATCGATACGACTTGGCGCGCCCAAGTGACCGAGGTTGAACACCTGCGGGCTACGCAAAAATCAGCCAACACCGCGATGGCGGCCTTACCCAAGGGTTCGCCGGAATTTATCGCGAAGGTGCAGGAAATGAAGGCGGTATCGGCGGCAGTGAAGGCGAAGGAAGTCGAGCTCAAGGAGACCGAATTACACTGGCACGCGGCACTTTTGACCCTGCCCAATTTGCCCCACGCCACCGTGCCGGCGGGGAAGACCCCGGAAGAAAATCAAGTCATTGGCGGACACGGCACCCCGGTTGAAGCCAAACCCCATGCGGTCGCGCATTGGGAAATCCCCGGATTCGAACATCTGTTCGATTTCGGCCGCGGGGCCAAGGTCACCGGGGCGGGTTTTCCCTTCATGATCGGCGAGGGCGCGCGGTTGGTGCGGGCCTTGCTCAACTTCTTCTTAAACGAGAATGCCAAGGCAGGCTACGTGGAGGTGTCGCCCCCGATCTTTGTCAATGCAGCAAGTGCCACGGCGACCGGCCAGCTACCCGACAAGGAAGGCCAGATGTATGAGACACTGGATAAACTCTATGCGGTGCCTACGGCGGAAGTTCCCCTGACCAATTTTTACCGGGATGAGATTCTCGATGAGTCCACCCTTCCGATTTACCGTTGTGCCTATACCCCGTGCTTCCGCCGCGAGGCTGGCAGCTACGGCAAGGATGTGCGCGGTTTGAATCGGGTGCACCAGTTCGACAAGGTGGAGCTATTGAAGTGGGTGCATCCCAGCACGAGCTATGAAGAGCTGGATAAATTGCGCTTGGATGCGGAATCACTGCTTCAGAAACTGGAATTGCCATATCGGGTCCTGCTGATGTGCGGGGGCGACATGGGTTTTGCCCAAGCCAAGAAGTATGATCTCGAGGTGTGGGCGGCCGGCCAGCAGCGCTGGCTCGAGGTTTCGAGCTGCAGTAATTTCGAAGCGTTTCAAGCCCGTCGCGCGCAAATTCGTTTTCGTTCGCAGGCGAGTGGCAAACCCGAGCTCGTGCATACGCTCAACGGTTCCGGCCTCGCGATTCCGAGGGTGCTCGCGGCGATTTTGGAGAACAACCTGCAGGCGGACGGACGGGTGAAAGTGCCGGCGGTGCTGGTACCTCATTTCGGTCAGGAATACCTGAGTTTTGGCTGAGCCGCACTGGAGCGGCACACCGAGATGAAATTGCAGGCCGCGACATGGATGCGACGTGCGGCCAAGCTGGCAGAACTGCTGCCCAAATCGCGGCTGCATCCTGCCGTGCTGGATTGGACGGCCCGTCGCCGCGCCCGCGATCCATGGTTCGTCGCTTTGTCCGGCGGCGTTGACTCGATTTCGCTGCTGCTGCTGGTCTGGTTACACTGGCCGGAACACCGTGAGCAGTTGCGGGTGGTGCATTATAACCACCGCCTTCGCGGGCGAGCATCGGATGCGGATGAACGATTTTGCCGGGAGCTTTGTCGTGTTTTGGGAGTAAAGCTTTTGGTTGGCCACCGTGGAGACCGTCAGCGAATTTCAAACGAGGCGCAGGCAAGGGAGCTACGATTTGCCGTGATTGACCGGGTGATGCTGCGGGCCCGTTCCCACACGCTTTGGTTAGGTCATCAACAGAACGACGTGGCTGAAACGATACTGATGAGGCTTTCCCGCGGCAGTGGGACCAGCGGACTGGCGGCTCCGCGGCCGGTGCAATCGATGCCAAACCGGCGGATCCATTTGCGGCCACTCTTGAATTTGCAGCGTAGTGACATTGAACAGGCAATGACCGCCGTCCGACTGCCATGGCGCGAAGATACCAGTAATACCGGTGACGATTATTTTCGAAACAGGATTCGTCGCGATGTCGTGCCGAATTGGGTCGAGGCGGCCGGGCGGGATGCCTTGGCCGGGGCGGCGCTATCGCGGGAATTATTGGAGGAGGATGACGTAGCTTTGGCTCAATGGACGGATCGAATCTGTGCGGCCATGCCTAGTGCGCGACTGGATTTGAAGGCACTGACTGATGTGCCGCGCGCGGTAGTGAGACGGGTTTTGCACACTTGGCTGTTGAAACAAACCGGTATGGGCGTGCTTTCTCGGCAGGCCTTTGCTCAATTGCTGGATTCCGTGATTACGGGAGAAAATACCCGCCAAAGCATGGGTATGCATCTGTTTGCCGTGATTCGCCGCCAGGAACTTTATATGGAACCTAATCCCGCCGTAAGCACCAAACATAGGCGGAGATAATACTGGAGGGCCAATTGACTTATTGGCAGGGAACATCCAGCTTTCGCTCTTACTCCTACTCTTTAAATGTCCGATTCTGAAAATAATAAGAAACGCCGGCCGTTGAGAAACCTGCCGCCAGATCGCTTTCAACCCAAGGTGATGCTGATCTGGGTATCCATTGTTACGGCACTCGTCTTACTGCTATTGTGGACACCGGGCCGTTTGAGCTCGCCGGTAAATATGAAGGTTCAGCAAGTGGTTGAGCTGGCCGACCAAGGCGGAATTCGCGAAGGCGTCATCCGTTCTGATGTCTCCGGCGGCCGCGATTGGGCGGTCATTACTGGTGAACTCAAGACTGCAGTTCCGACCAAGCCCAACAGCGAGGAGACTACCACCAGTTTCCGTTCCTCGGGTCGGCTGACAGATGCCAATATGGAGCGCCTGCAAAAGGCGGAAGTATTTGTTGAGCAACCTGCTACAACGGTTTGGACCAATCTTTTGGCCAATCTGATTCCGTTCGTTTTGATCATTGGGCTCCTCTATTTCCTGTTTGTTCGCCAGCTGCGCCAAGCGGGCAGGGGTGCGATGAGCTTTGGCAAGAGCAAGGCCAAGTTGCTTACCCGGGATCGGGAAAAGATTACTTTCGCGGAAGTGGCCGGCTGTGATGAAGCCAAGGAAGAAGTAAGTGAAGTCGTTGATTTCCTTAAGGATCCGAAGAAATTTACCCGGATGGGTGGTCGTATTCCCAAGGGGTTCCTCATGGTGGGTCCTCCCGGCACGGGTAAAACCTTGTTGGCCAAGGCAGTTGCTGGTGAAGCCGATGTGCCCTTTTTCTCCATTTCCGGTTCTGACTTCGTGGAAATGTTTGTCGGTGTGGGTGCCAGTCGCGTTCGCGACATGTTCGAACAAGGCCGCAAAAGCGCACCTTGCCTGATTTTCATTGATGAAATCGATGCCGTAGGTCGCCAACGTGGCGCCGGTCTCGGCGGCGGTAACGATGAACGTGAACAGACGCTGAACTCACTCCTCGTTGAAATGGACGGCTTCGACACCACCGAAGGCGTGATCATTATCGCGGCGACCAATCGTCCTGATGTGCTGGACAGCGCATTGCTTCGTCCGGGTCGTTTTGACCGTCAGATCCATGTTGATCTCCCTGATTTGGTTGGTCGCGAAGCGATCCTCCGGGTGCATTCCCGTAAAATCACTCTGGATGAGTCGGTTGATCTCGCTGTAATGGCTCGAGGCACTGCGGGCTTGTCCGGCGCTGAATTAGCCAATCTCCTGAATGAATCCGCCCTCCATGCGGCCCGTCGCAACAAGAAGAAAGTGGACAATGCCGATATTGAAGAGGCCCGGGACAAGATTCTCTATGGCCGCGAGCGGCGCCGCGTCATGGATGATGACGAGAAGAAGATGACTGCCTATCATGAGGCCGGCCATGCGCTGCTCGGTGCATTGCTGAATGGTGATTGGCTGCCGGTCCACAAAGTCACGATACTTCCGCGGGGCCGTGCCTTGGGCATGGCAATGTATCTTCCGATCAAGGAAATGCTCAGCTACCACAAGAAGCGGTTACTCAATCTTATCGCTGTCGGCTTGGGCGGTCGGGTGGCTGAAGAACTGGCCTTTGACGATATTTCAAATGGGGCTGCAGGTGACATCAAGCAAGTCACCAAGACGGCTCGTTCCATGGTCTGTGACTGGGGCATGAGTTCACTCGGTATGGTGGCCTATGGGGACAATCAGGATACCGTATTTCTCGGCCGGGAGATCACCCGCAACGATCATGTATCCGAGGATATGGCCCGCAAGATCGACGCCGAGGTGCATCAGATTATCGAAGAGCAATACCAGCGTGCGACGAAACTGATCACCGAAAAGCGGTCTGCCTTGAATGCAATTGCGGAGGCTCTGCTCCAATACGAAACCATTGAGGGAAAGCACGTGCAGGAAATTCTGGAGTTCGGTGAAATTCGCACTCCCGTTATCATGACTCCTCCGACCCTGAAGCCAGAGAACAAGGACACGGCTAAAAAATCCAAGGGGACAGCCGCTTCGTCGGATCCAATTACGGGCGATAGTTCACCCGAACCATCTCCAGCCTGATTTTGTAGATTTCATTTCAGGCGCGGCGAGGGCCGCGCCTTTTTTGTTTATGCCATCACAAATCAAATCAGGGATTCAATTTTCTGCCCTTGGCCTGCGAGCCAAGTCGCCGACGATCGAACGCTTGATGACGGCTGCGTTGGACAACCCCAAGCTGCTTTCGTTGGCGGCCGGATTTACTGACAATGCCAGTCTGCCCCATAATGTGGTGCGGTCGGCGGTGAATGAGCTTACCCGACGTGAATCCAAGGAAACCCTGCAATACGGCTTGAACCAGGGCCGCCCATTGCTCCGGAAGCAATTGGCCGTACATTTGGCGACCTGGGAGCCGCAATTGATGGATGCTGCTGCTGATACGCGCTTTTTTGTCACGAACGGATCCCAGCAGGCACTTTATCTGGCAATGCAGGTGCTTTGTGAACCCGGCGACATCGTGCTGGTCGATCGACCGAGCTATTTTGTCTTTCTGGAAATGTTGGTCGCCATGGGCGTGCGCGCCATCTCCATGCCGGTTGATGAGCATGGTCGGTTAAACCAGTCGGCGCTTAAACAAAGGCTGACTGAGTTGGAGTTGTCGGGAGACCGGCAGCGGATCAAGGCGGTCTATTTTGTCAGCTATTACTCCAACCCTTCCAGTCGCAGTCTCGATGAAGTGGAAAAGCGCGAGTTAGCGGTGACTTTGACGGGGCAGGGACTAGTAATTCCAGTGATTGAGGATGCCGCTTATCGGGATCTCTATTTTTCGGAACGTTCCGCCACGCCCAGCACTTTGACCCTGTCCGAGTGGGCTGACTTTCCGAAACTCTATCTATCGACGTTGACCAAACCCTTTGCGACGGGATTAAAGGTGGGATACGGATACTGCACGGAGCCCGATTGGCTGGCCCGCATGTTACATACCAAAGGTCACCATGATTTTGGCAGCGCCAATTTTAATCAGGCCATCATCGAAAGAGTGATCACGGACGGTGGTTTTGAGCGGCAACTCGGCGATATACGTCCGATGTATCTGCGCAAGATGTTGGCCTTGCACGAGACCTTGATCGCAGAGGGGCTTAGAGAATTGGGCTGGACTTGGAGCAAGCCTGAAGGGGGGCTTTATCTGTGGTTGGAGGCCCCGGAAAATCTCGATACCGGACTGGCGACAGCTTTTTGCCGGAAATGCATCGATGCCGGAGTGCTCTACGTGCCGGGCGAGTTGTGTTTTGGGGATGAAGCGCCGGCAAATTTCATTCGGATGAGCTTCGGGGTCTTGGGTGAGACTGACTTGCGCGAGGCGGCTCTTCGTTTCGTCAAGGTGGCCCGCTCGTATTCGGTTTAAATCGGCCTTGGATTTGTCCAGCGCATAGGCCAAGCTGGCCCTCTAATTATGAAAATCTGTTGTATTGGTGCCGGCTATGTAGGTGGTCCGACGATGGCGATGATTGCCCTTAAGGCTCAAGATATTGAGGTTCATGTGGTCGACATGAACGCCAAGCGGATCGCGGCATGGAATTCCGATACGTTGCCAATTTATGAGCCCGGCCTGGACGACATTGTCAAAGCCCGGCGGGGAAAGAACCTTTTCTTCACGACGGCGGTGCACGAGACCATCAAGGTGGCGGACATCATTTTTGTCGCCGTGAACACCCCGACCAAGACCTACGGCGTGGGCGCGGGGCGGGCGGCGGATTTGCGGTTTATCGAATCGGTGGCCCGCACCATCGCCGAGGTTGCCACCACGCCCAAGATCAT
>Ga0222713_10007542_pt1 | contig 10177 bp, 9 predicted proteins | sample C33_649DmetaG_FD_165061 | JGI IMG/M metagenome (GOLD analysis project Ga0222713, IMG submission 165061) | Estuarine water microbial communities from San Francisco Bay, California, United States - C33_649D | ecosystem: Environmental > Aquatic > Marine > Unclassified | place: USA: California... | reverse complement strand
TTCCGTCTGGAACTATGGTTAATGATTCGCCTGCTTTGTGTTGTCTTAGAAACAAACCTACCACAGGAGCATATGGACCACGTAAGGGTTCTCTATCGCCATAGACATTAAAATATCTAAAAATCACAGTTGGTAATTTAAATAAATCCGTGTACATTTTACATAGTTTTTCGCCGGATACTTTTGATACTGAATAAGGATTAAGACAATCGTCTGGCATGTCTTCACTCAAGGGTGGTTCATTTTTTAAACCGTAACCAGATGATGTGGAACTATACATCACTTTTTTGACACCGGCTTCCCTACTACATTGTAATACTGTTGCTGTGCCTAGTACATTGGTTTTAACAGTTCGCAGTGGGTTTAAAATTGTAGGCTGTATTCTAGATTCAGCAGCACAATGGAATACGTAATCAACACCTTCGTATAATTCTCTTGTTAATTCATAGTCAGCAATGTCGTATTTGTAATACCAAGCTCTATTATTATAATAAAATTGATCGTGTGTTTCTGCTGTTTCTGTATCAAGAACAACAACTTCGTGTCCTAGGTCTATTAAGCGATCAACAATATGTGAGCCAATAAACCCAGCTCCTCCAGTTACTAATGATTTCATTTTAATGTGTCCCAATTTATGCGTCTAACTAATGATTCTTTTTCATCCATTGTTTTTGATCTACCGATTACCTGAGGATGTATTTCCATTTTTATTATTTCTGAGTTCATCGCAACATCTGAAATTATGTAAGAATTTTTGTATGTTTCTACTAATTTTTTAGCAGCCACAGGTTTAATAATATATCCCGAAGTTCCTGGAATAAATCTTTCTGTATAGGGCTGAGCTGTTGTTAACTCATTATCTTTTTCTAAATAATCTTTCCATTGTAATGACATATCCCAATCGTAATTGATTGATATAATCAATACTTCGTCAAAGTTTATTTCTTTGAGAGGGCGGTATACAACTACGTCATCTTCAAATACCATTATAGGTTCATTGATCTCTACGCACAGCGACCATAATCTAAAGTGACTGTGAAAAACTCCTTTGGCCCCAGTGCCTGAAACTTTTCTTCGTTCTAGTACGATACCTTCCACTGGATGTACAAACTTGCCTTCTTTCTCGAATATTTTTTCTATTTCTGGGCCATAACTGCCTACAAACATTTCAGGCGTTATGCCTATATTTTCTAATTGTTTTTTAGTTTCTAATGCGCTGTCTAACGAAGATTTTACGTTAGGTAAATGTATAATAAATGATCTCATAATACTGCTGTTTGATATAATACTTGTTGTCTGTCTTTAGATAATCGATCCCATTGATGAACAATAGGAACTACGGTTCCGTCAATATTTATTACTTGGCCTTGATTGTTAAATATACCTTCACGTAAATGATGTAATGTTGATACTGGCCCATAACCTGTATTATATTTTTTATAATTTGGAAAATAATTATTGTAGATTAGATAATTATGAACAGCCTGATCGTCCGCAAACACATCATTTTGAATTCTTAATCTATTGAGTTCTAATAACATTAGATCTAGGTATTTTAAAATTCCTTCCCTAGTACCAATTGTTGTTCCGGCACAAGAAATTTCTTTATTACCAATTTCTGATAAAAACTTATTACCGTACAATTTTTTAATTTTTTTTGAATTATATTCGCAGTCTTTGATTTGCTTTGGCTCTAAAAAAAATTCTAAATCAGTATCAGTGACGTGAGCAAAAGGATCGCCTTGAAATACTACATCTCTCACATCTGAAATAAACACTCGTTCAGCATCTAAAAAATTATATTCTAAAATATTTCTATAACATTTGTGTCTTATGTTAAAAATTTCAGAAACTCTTATATTAGTTAAATCTACTGGATGTAGATACGTAGATATATTATAGTCAGTAAGAAAATTAGTTAATTCTTCAGATAATGAATCTACAACTAACATTACCTGACTGTTTGAATATTTTCTTAGAGACTTTACAAACACTTCTATTTGATTTGGACCATAACCAAACGCAGTTCCTAATATTAGATTATTCATTTCTTTTTAAAAAATAATCCGTTTTTAGCAATATGTATAGCAGACTCGTTTTCGGCTATTTTTCTTATCTTATTGCTTTCTTCTGATAGGAATTCAAAACCTTTGGATTCTATATGATTAATCCAGTAATCACTAGGTTGGCAATTTACATGGTGCCAGCCTTTTTGTCCCGGTAGTGCGTGAGTTATTAAAATATAGTTGCCTTGACACAATGTTGTTAATAAATTATCTAAAAATATTTCTTCTATGTGTTCTACTACTTCGATACAATTTACAAAATCAACAGGATTAATGTAAGGGCCTGTTGTTATATCATGAAGTACAGCAGGGTGAGCAGAGTTTTCAACATTTTTTTCTAACCCTTCTATTGCTGTAACTGTTAAACCTTGTTTGGCAAGCCATTCTGCTGCTCGTCCATTACCTGATCCAACATCCATTGCTGTTTTTATATGGTATGTGGCAATAATGTATGCCCAAACGTTTGGACACCAACACGCTATGTCGATCTCAGCAAAATTTCCTCCTAGATGAGGTTTTAATTTATCTACTACGTATTCTTGTCCCATAATTGTTCCTTTTTAATATTTACCGATTAAACTGACCACATAAATATCAACATGAAAATAGTAATAGTTACGGGCGGCTTTGACCCTATCCACTCAGGCCATATAGCATATTTTAACGCAGCAAAACAATTAGGCGATAGATTAATTGTAGGGCTTAATTCCGATGATTGGTTAGCAAAGAAAAAAGGCAGAGCATTTATGCCTTGGTCTGAACGATCTTCGGTAATACAAAATCTTAAACAGGTAGATGCGGTACTTGAGTTTGACGATCAAGACGGATCGGCCAAAGACTGTATTCGTCAAGTTAGAGCATTGTTTCCTAACGATACTATAATATTTGCCAACGGTGGCGATCGAACAAAGAAAAATATTCCAGAAATGGATATCAATGATGATAATGTATCTTTTGAATTTGCTGTGGGCGGTGATAACAAAGCAAATTCAAGTTCATGGATTTTACAAGAATGGAAGGCTCCTAAAACTGGCAGAGTATGGGGATATTACCGTGTATTACACGACACTCCAAACGTCAAAGTAAAAGAACTTACAGTCGAGCCCGGGCAAAGTCTATCTATGCAACGTCATAAACATAGAGCCGAGTACTGGATAGTTAGTGAAGGCAAATGCGTAGTAGAACAACTAATGCCATCTGGGTATAGAATGCCTGACAAAGCATTAGGTACTTTAGAACAGATTGTAATACCACAACATGACTGGCATCGACTGTACAATCCCTACGATGTTCCTTGTAAAATTGTCGAAGTACAATACGGTGAACGTTGTATAGAAGAAGACATAGAACGTATTGAAAAGAAAACAGTTTTTGTTGGTTGGGATAGTCGAGAAGACATTGCCTATCAAGTATGTAAACACAGTATTAAAAAATACAATAAATCTGTTGAAGTTGTTCCTATTAAACAACAAGAATTAAAAGATAAAAATCTGTATTGGCGCACACCTGACAAATATTCCAGTACAGAATTTACCTTTAGTCGATTTCTAGTTCCGTATCTTTCTAACTATCAGGGCTGGGCAATATTCTGTGATTGTGATTTTTTATTTGTTGATGATATAGAAAAATTATTTGCCCAAGCAGATGACAAATACGCTGTAATGTGTGTACATCATGACTACACCCCTCCAGAGGGTGAAAAAATGGACGGAGCAAAACAAAGACCCTATCCGCGAAAGAATTGGAGTTCGATGATTCTTTGGAACTGCGGGCATCCTGCCAATCGTGCGTTAACTCCGGAACTAGTCAACACTGAGTCTGGTCAATTCTTACATAGATTCATGTGGTTGCCAGACAATTTAATTGGCAAAATAAACCTTGAATGGAATTGGCTAGTGAATTGGTATCGTGAACCTAATAACGGCAAGCCCAAAGCCATCCATTATACTGAAGGTGGTCCTTGGTTTAAAAATTATCGCAACTGTGAGTACAGCGATAACTGGATGAACGAATACAACGACATAGTTAAGGAAAAAGAAACAGACATGGAAGCATATATCATACATCTTCCAAAGATTGAACATAGTCTAAAGACAGCCACTAATCTAAAAACTTCGTTAGAATCTTACGGGATCACCGCACATTTATCAGATGGTGTGTATGGCACAGACGCTGTTAAAATAATGGAACAAGAGGGCAGGACTGTACATCCGTGGGGAATAAAAGGTCCAGACAGTTTATTCAATCCAGAGGACAAGAGTGTATTAAAAGCACAAACTCCCGGAGTAAAAGGTTGTTTTCTAAGTCACTACAATTTATGGAAGAAGTGTGTAGAACTTAACAAACCTATAATGATATTTGAAGACGATGTTGTGTTATCTAGAGGGTATACGCCTTTGACATTTGATGACGTGTTAATTGTAGCCATAGGTCATCCTACCAAAAGCGCAGACTATTGGGATTATCTAAACGCTGTTGAAGGTAAACCGTTCGCAGAGCCTTGGCCAAAATCTTCAATGCCAGGCGCAATGGGATATGCTATAAAACCACATGCCGCTAAAAAATTATTAGAAGTGTACAAAAATACTTACTTGCCAGCAGACAACGCTATTAATGGTTATCATATAAAGATGGAAATTACCACTCATCTCATGGGCCGTGCTCTTGTTGACGAAGATGGTAAAAAGAGTCTAACTAGAACAACATTCTGGGAAGGCTTTAAAAATGAATAATTGGATATTTTTGACCAAAGACGGCACAGACGAATACATCAATACCTTTGCTAGAGGGTGCGGCCGTACTCCTATTCGCATTGATGACTTTATTTTTGAAACTAGCAATGATCCTATAGTGTTAAGGGGCATTCTTAAACACAAAATAATGAAAAAGTGTTGGGACATTGGTCGTGATTTCTTTTACATAGACACAGGTTACTTTGGTAATGAGCGCACCAATACAAATCCCAATGGTTGGAAGTATTGGCATCGTATTGTAAAGAATAATCTACAACACGGGGAAATTATTCCGTGCCCACCAGACAGATTTGACAAATTTAAAAAGCCAATACATCCGTGGAAAAGAAGTGGACGAAAAATTTTAGTCGCAGCACCTGATGAAAAACCATGTAAATTCTACGGCATAGACAAACAAGAATGGTTAGATCAGACTGTGAATGTTATTAAAAATTACACAGATAGGCCTGTGGAAATTAGAGAAAGAGCACCTAATAGAATTGATAGAATAAAAAATTCTACACTACAACAAGCACTAGATGACGATGTGTTTGCCCTTGTAACTTTTAATTCTAATGCTGCTACTGAAGCAAATTTCTATGGTATACCAACATTTACTCTAGCTCCCTGTAATGCTGCTAGCCCTGTTAGTTTACAGGATCTTTCTAAAATAGAAACACCATATTATCCAGAAGACGACAAGAGATTTATGTGGGCTTGCCATCTGGCATATGGTCAATTCCATATTTCTGAAATGCGTGACGGCTCAGCATATCGGATGTTGGCACAATGAAAAAAATTGTAGCTGTGTATCATGCCAGCGTTCCGCCAAATAACAAAAATTTAGAAAAACCGTTAATTTTACAAAATTTTGGTGAAGGTGTTATCAAGAATAATGATCAATTGATTAGTGTTAGAGATAATAAATTTCATTATTCAGATGTTGGAGTAATACAAGGGTGGGTCCATACAGGGTCAAAAACTTCTAACCACTTGGAATTAAGAAATCGAGTAGTAAAAGAACAATTAAAACATAACAGATATGTATTAGTGGTTGACAGCAATCTTTTTCTTTATAAAAACACTGCTAACCCATTACATTATCTACGATATAGTTTTAATGGAGTATTTCCTAACACAGGGATTTATTTTGACACTGAAGCAAATCCTAGTAGATGGCAATCTATTTCAAAAAATCTTAATTTGACATTAAAAGATTATAGAACTACCGGAAATCACATATTATTATGTCTACAAAGAAACGGTGGCTGGTCTATGGACGGCTATGACGTACAAACTTGGACTATAGATACTATAAAAAAATTAAGAGCAGTAACTGACCGACCAATAATTATTCGAGGCCACCCAAACGATAGCAATGCTAAACGATATCTTGATCCAAAGAACCCAGAATGTAAAATACGAGGGTTTACTAATGTATTTTTTAGTGAATTTGGTAGATCATTAGAACAAGATTTAGTTAGTTGTTGGGCTGTGGTAAATCATAATTCTAGTCCTACTGTAGGAGCAGCAATTGAAGGGTATCCTGTGTTTGTATCAGACCCCGAACGCAGTCAATGTCGTATTATTGCTAACACTGATCTATCAAAAATTGAAAATCCTAACCTTCCAGATAGACAAACATGGGTAGAAAAAATATCAATGAGTCATTGGAATTTTGACGAGCTGCGATCAGGTGAAGCTTGGGCGCATATGAGAAATTACTGCCAGTAAGATTCTGGTCTACTTACTCTTAAATCTTTTCGATGACTCTTTCCGCTGACTTTTCTGTCACCTTTTAAGTGATCAAGATAGGCACCCCACTGTGTGTTAATCAATGGATGGCCTTCACCGGTGATAACACCATTACTCCAATCAAGTAATTCTAAGTAAGGCATTTTTTTACGTACAGCATCAAACACAAAACTGTCATGCCATTCGTCAAGATAGAAAATTCCAGTTTCAGCATGGTCATACATGCGTTGGAATTCTGATAAAAAACTTTTTGTCTGTAAACTTCTTAAATTCATAGAATACAGACCACATTCTGAAAATTTTCCAACTCTGCCAAGGTAACAGATGTCCTTGCCTTCGGGTATTAGGTTGTTGATTTCATCCATGGTAATAGGACTGTGACATACCATATCAGCATCCATCCATATCAACACGTCAGCATCACAATTTTTAGCACAATGGAAGATAGCATAGACTTTATGAGCAAATCTCACAGCATCCCACTTGAAAGGTTTATGACTATCTTTGCGTGATGCCAGTCTTGGTACTCCTGAAATGTCGCCATTGGCCATTGGCACATCACGCCATTTGTTTTTAAACGTCATTAGGTCAGGAACACCAGTGGCCATGTCCACTAACCTTATTCGATCATGGTCAGGAACCCTTGGATTTGTATTTTCTGGGTAAAGATACAGGGTAATTTCTTTTGGCCAATTTTGGCAAAAGCTATCAATCATTCGTTGGGCATATGTTTGTAGCCCTTTATCATTGAAAGTAGTTACTACGGCAATTTTTCTGTTCATGGGGTATTTATTGGTGTAAAAAAAATGTATAAAGTTCTTGATCTCTGGGGCTCAATGTGTTATTATAGTATAATGCCGCTCATGAGATACATCGAAGACATTTTTTTAGAATTAGCAAACCTTGTTATCCAAGGAAAAATATCTCACTGGCATGCCGACACAACGCCAATCATGAGTTTTCACTCAGCTGTAACTGGGCGTGGTGGCATAACTCAAAAACAATCAGAGTTTATGTTAAAATTAGTGAAAAAATATCGAAAAGATCTTGAAAAATCTTTCGGTGTTGATCTTCAAAACGACTTAGACACTCCTGTGTGGAAAAATCCATTTAGAGAAATTGACTACAGTAGAAAAATTAGCATAGAGACTGACGAAAACAAAATACCCTATATTCATATCCGTTTTCCCTTTAGTTTAAAGGAAGATTTTCAGAAAGAATTTTCAGATTCTCGAGGCCGAACATTAACAGTCTGGGACAATGAACTAAAAGTTCAGAAGGCTCCTTTGTTTAAAATCAATCACATTCAACTGTATGAATTTGGTAAAAAGAACAATTTTGAATTTTCAGAAAATTTCTTAAATCTCATCAATGTTGTGGAAGAAATATGGGCAGATGACATCAACTACCTTCCACACTGTGTCATTGACAATGATCAAGTTGTTTTACACAATGCCAACTCTAACGCTATATCTTTTTTTGAAAAAGAAAAAATTAATCGGTTAATATCAGATTTGTTCCTTGCTAGGTCCATGGGGTATGCCCTGGAAAAATCACCAAAAAATACCGAAATTTTTAAGATTTTTTCATCTCAAGAAAATGCCTTCTGGGTCAGTGAAGAAACAACATGCGCTAAAATAATTAAAGAATTGGATGCGTATCCTATAGTCATATTCTTAGATAGATCCAGTGATGTTATCGAATGGACTAAGAATATGATCAAGGCATTTCACACCAAAAATATAGATACATCAGTTATTCGAGTGTGTTTTAGATTCCTCAACGACGATCCAGTTGGATCTGAATTTAATCAGTGGGTTCGAGACAATAATCTTGGTGGGTCTGTTAAGACTGGAAAGATTTTTATTTGTCAACACAAACCTCCAAAGTGGATGTTGAAGGATGATTTTTCACCAAAAATCATGATAAGTAATGCTCTATACCCTCACACTAATACAACTGTAAACAATATGATTGTTAATCATCACACAGTTCTTTTTGTTGGAAAAATAAAACCAACATCACAAAAGGAAACAAAAATTGTCAAGTTGTAAACTAATAATTAAAGACGAAGTTAACATTAAATTTGAAGGCCTAGAGTTAGAAACTAGACGAAAATTAGCCAATAAATTTAAAGTTGATGTTCCGTGGGCAAGGTACCAACCTTCTTATCGATTGGGTCGATGGGACGGCACTGTTGCCTTCTTTGGTATAGGTGGCACTGGATACATGTGTCATCTAGAACAGATCCTAGACATCGTCACAAAAGACGGTTATGAAGTAGATGTTGAAGATCAACGACAACATATTGATCTACAATTTAACAAGGTCTCTGAAAACTATTGGGCAGATTTAGGTAAGACTTGGCCAAAAGGTCATCCAGCAGAAGGCCAGCCAATTATACTACGAGACTATCAATATGAGGCCATTAATAAATTTTTAGAAAATCCACAATGTCTACAAGAAATTGCCACTGGTGCTGGTAAAACAATTACTACAGCTACGTTAAGTCATTGTTGTGAAAAATATGGCAGAACTATTATTATTGTTCCTAACAAAAGTTTAGTTGAACAAACTGAAGAAGACTTTCGCAATGTAGGACTCGACGTCGGAGTGTATTATGGTGACCGCAAAGATCTAGGAAAAACACATACTATATGTACTTGGCAAAGTCTTAATGTATTAGATAAAAAATCTAAAGACGATGATGAATTATTGACTCTTAGAGAATTTTTTCATGATGTTGTTGCTATTATTGTTGACGAAGTACATCAAGCCAAAGCAGAAGTACTTAAAAATATCTTGACCAGAGACCTTGCTAATTGCCCAATAAGATGGGGGTTAACAGGTACTATTCCTAAACAAAAATTTGAAAGCGAAAGTATATTTGCCAGCATTGGTCCAGTAATTAATCGCATCACTGCTCACGAGTTACAACAAAAAGATGTGTTGGCGCAGTGTCACGTTGAAGTATTACAAACTATCGAAATTAAAGAATTTCGAAGTTACGCAGAAGAATTAAAATACCTAGTAACTGATTCGGATCGTATAGATTGGCTTGCTAAAAAAATACAAAGTATATCCAATACAGGAAACACGTTGGTGTTGATCGACCGAATTGAAACAGGAAAAATGTTAAGCGAACGCTTGCCTAACATAGACTTTATCAGTGGCGCAGTAAAAACCAAAGATAGAAAAGAAAGTTATGATGAAATTAAAACAAGTAGTAACAACATTATTGTGGCGACTTATGGTGTGGCCGCTGTGGGTATTAATATTCCTAGGATCTTTAATTTGGTTCTTGTGGAACCCGGAAAGAGCTTTGTCCGTGTTATCCAATCTATTGGACGAGGTGTTAGGAAAGCCGAAGACAAAGACTTCGTCCAAATCTGGGACATAACTGGCGGAACAAAGTACGCCAAGCGCCATTTAACAGAAAGAAAAAAGTTTTACAAGGATGCTAAGTATCCTTTCAATATTAACAAGGTAACCATATGAGAATTTTAACGTTAGAAAACAAAGCATTTGACTTAAATGATTTGCCAGAAGAAATAGAAGAAGACACACGATTTAGTGTGTTAGATAATTCTGTTCCGTCTGAACCGGATTTTTATTTTATTCCTC
>Ga0222713_10007537_pt1 | contig 10181 bp, 14 predicted proteins | sample C33_649DmetaG_FD_165061 | JGI IMG/M metagenome (GOLD analysis project Ga0222713, IMG submission 165061) | Estuarine water microbial communities from San Francisco Bay, California, United States - C33_649D | ecosystem: Environmental > Aquatic > Marine > Unclassified | place: USA: California... | reverse complement strand
CAAAGTTGCAGATTGTCATCCCGGTTGTTTTGTTATGGGAGATATTGGTCCATCAGGTGAATTAATGGATCCAATGGGCACACTCACCCCAGAGAGTGCAAAAGAGTTATTTGCAGAACAAATTAAAGGTTTAGTTGCAGGCGGCGTTGATGCAATTCTTATTGAAACCATGAGTGATCTTGCGGAAGTTGAAGCAGCCGTAGAAGCAGCAAAAGAAGTTGCTCCCGGTATGCCAATTATTGCAACCATGTCATTTGATACTAATTTGCGAACAATGATGGGTGTAAAACCAGCAATGGCCGTGACTCATCTATCTTCAATCGGCGTGCGAATCATCGGTGCAAATTGCGGTCGTGGAACAGATGAGATGCGTCAAATTGCCCAAGAGATGGTCAATGCGCGTCCAGAAGGCGTCTTCATCATTACTCAATCCAACTCTGGTTTACCAAAGCTAGTTGGTGACACGTTCATCTACGAAGGCACACCAGATGAAATGGCTAAGTACGCAGCAGAGATGAAAGAAATGGGCGTTAATATCGTTGGATCATGTTGTGGTTCAACACCTGCGCACACAAAAGCTATTGCAGCGGCTATCGCCTAATTTTGCGTAGCTGCAATCTTTTCTGCCCACTCCTTAAATCCAGAAGATAGCTGATCAACTTCTTTTATCTCATTTATCTTTGAGCGCTCTCCGCTCTTTGCTAAAAACAAATCCTTAATACTTATTGCATGATCTGGTTTGAATATAACTTCAATTGAATCTCCAGCTTGTGCGCTTCCTTCTTGAATAATTCGAAGATAAGTTCCGGGGCGTCCCGCTTGTGTGAAATCTTTAATCAACGTTGATCGTTTCCAAAAACCTGCAAAGACGCGACATGGGATGCGTGGTTGTGAAACTTCGAGAATGACTGAACCAATTTTCCATTGTTCACCAACGAGAGCAGCATTGACATCGATACCTTCAGTAGTCAGATTTTCACCAAATCGTCCAGCAGAAATTTCTTCGTTAATTTCTCTTTCCCACCACTGAGCATCTTCTATGGCGTACGCATAAACAGCTTGGTCAAATCCTCCATGCACGTTCGTATCAATGATTCGATCCCCTGCAACACTGTTGTTTTTGAACTCAATAGAACCGCCAACACTTCGCTTATCGATTCCTGTGCGTCCTTCACTTCCGGTCCATTCACCTTGATGAACTACGGAAGTGATATTAATTGAAAGGACGCGTGCGCTCATGAGCCAAGTTTATCTAAAGCGTCATCGCTCACGCGGAAAACTGTCCACTCATCCATAGCTACTGCGCCGTGCGATTTATAAAACTCAATGGAAGGCGTATTCCAATCCAAAACCCACCATTGAAAACGACCGTATCCGCGCTCTAAACAAATTTTTGCCAAGTGCTTGAGTAGCCCAAGTCCAAAACCTCGCCCACGATATTCAGGTTCGATATATAGATCTTCAAGATAAATTCCATGAGTGCCTTGCCATGTTGAGTAATTCAAGAACCAAATTGCTATTCCAACGATGCGATTATCAACTTCTACAACATGGGCAAACACATGAGGATTTGAATTAAATAATGCACGTGTTAAGTGTGCTTCTGTTGCAACAACTTCTTCAGGCGCTTTTTCATACTCTGCTAGATCCTTGATGAGGCGCAAAATATCAGCGACGTCACCTGGTTGTGCTTCACGAATGCTCATAGGTGCATCATTTCACAAATAAAGTTAATATAAGCGCCTCATGAAAACAAAAGTTTTGCTCGTTGGAATTGATGGACTCGTGCTTTCTCGAGCCCTTGAGAACGCAAAAGCAAAGACTCTTGCGGGATTAAAAGATAAATCTTTCTTCACAGAGTGGAGAGTTAATGTTCCAACTTTGTCTGGTCCAAGTTGGTCGACTTTATTAACTGGTGCTACTTATGAAGAGCATCGGGTGCAAGATAATTCTTTTGTAGGACATGACTTACTTAATCGCCCAGACTTATTGAGCCGTGCTTTTTATCAGGATCAAAGCACAACCACCTTTGCGGCTGCTGGTTGGCCACCACTTGTTGATCCTGCGGGACATGGTCCTGTTATTCATCAACGCAAAGAACAACAACTGGCATACAAGCATTTCGTTGTTGTTCGAGATGGCGAAACTTATGGATACCAAATCATTGATGCAGAAATTGCTGATGCTGCTCTTTATTCTCTAGAAAATTTAGGTGCCGACGTTAATTTTGTTTACTTCTGTGGCATCGATGAAGCTGGGCATGCATATGGAATATTGGGAGATGAATACCTCAACGCAATCGAGCGTGTTGATGCTCACTTAACGCGCTTGCACAGTGCTATTACAAATCGTGCAGAGACTTACGGAGAAAAATGGCTACTGGTTATGGTCACAGATCACGGTCACCGCGATGAAGGTGGTCATGGTGGAGACTCTGAACAAGAGCGAGCATCATTTGTTATCGCACACGGAATCGGTCGCGAAAATCCTCAGTGGAAATCAGATATAGAACCACACGATTTAACTGATTTGTTGTTAGCGGAGCGCGCTTAGCGGCGTAAGAAACGTCGAATCGCAAACCACAATCTTTTCGGCCATTTCATTGCAAGAGTTACAGGAGATACCTTCATAACCTTCACGTGGGCAGGTTCGCCTGGAGTTCGCACATCACTTAACGCAGGAGAACTTTCATCCAAAGAGTCTGCAATTCTTTCGATATTAGAGACAAGGGAAATATTTCTTACAAATTCATCTTGATCGATACGATCATTTTCTGCAATCAATTCTTCCGCCAAAGTAGCTGCCGCCAAACGTAATTCTTCAGCGATATTAAGCGCACGTTGTCCAGCGCTCTGAGTTTCAATTGATTCAACCTTAGTTGAGATTGCATAACTTGTGGCAGAGAGTGCGTTTCCAATTTGTCGATTAGCAAATTGTGTGACGCCACCGGCAACTGCTGAATCGAAGAGAGTTCGAGCGATTGTGCGAACTTGTACCACAGTGTGCTCCATTGCAACTCCACGCAAATACAGCGCATCGGCTTCATCTGCTTCAGCTAATGGCGACCAACGTGCGTATTTCTTAGCTTCAAGTGCTTGCGCGCGCACATTTGGAATTTCTTCAATCAAAATTCGCGCACGTAATAACCACTTACCAGCATCATCTTGCGAATACCCGCTTGCTACTCCTTCAGCCATGTTGCCGAGCAAATCTGCTGTTTTCTTTCCAAGTCGAGTTATTTGATCAATTGTTCTGCCAGCCGGAGTACTTGCATGCGAGAAGTAAGAAAAAACAATGGCAACTGCTGCGCCGATTAAAGTCGAATACAAACGATGTTCTGCAGTGCTGCTGCTAATTCCCGGACCGATAACTATGAGTGCAGTTACTGGAACGTTCACAGAAGCAACTTCACCTAAGTGCAGTCCACGGGCAACCACTGAACACAAAAGCACTGTTGTTGCTACGGCAATCACTCCGAAGTCAAAGAAATAAACAGTGGTTAGGGCAATACCTGCACCGATTGCCGTACCAAGAATTTGACCTAAACCTTCTCGAACTGATTTATATAACGAGATTCGAATGCTTAAACTGCAAACAATTGCTGCTACCAATCCTCCACCAGTAAATGCTTGCTCGCCAATTAACCAAGCAGCACCTGCTGCGATGCTTGCAACAACAATCTGGCGTACCCATATTTTGCGGTTAGTAAAGAGCGCAATAATGCGAGAAAAGAAGCGCTTCATAACGCAATTCTATTCTGAAGCTAATTATTCAGAGAGAAGTTCAGATAAGAGTTGCTCTACCCGTTTTTTGATTTCATCCCTGATTACGCGTACAGATTCGATTCCTTGACCTGCGGGATCATCTAAGACCCAATCTTCGTAGCGTTTTCCAGGATAGAACGGGCATGCATCTCCACATCCCATCGTGATGACTGCATCAGATTCTTGCACCGCTTCAGGGGTTAAAACTTTTGGCGAGTTATTGGAAATATCTATTCCAACTTCTTGCATAGCTTGTACGGCGATTGGATTAATTGAATCTTTTGGAGCCGATCCCGCAGATAAAACTTGTACACGGCCAGCACCAAGTGCATTCATAAATCCCGCTGCCATTTGCGAACGCCCGGCATTATGGACGCACACAAATAGAACAGTTGGTTTAGGCGAAGACATCTTCTTCCTTCTTTTCTGCAGTCAATAGGGCGGTTAATAACACCCCAAGTGCAGCACCAATAACTTGCGCCAAGATGAACAAAGGCACAGATTTTAGTGAAATTCCGGAAAATGTATCACTCCATGAACGAGCAAACGTTATTGCTGGATTTGCAAATGAAGTTGACGATGTGAAGAAATATGCAGTTCCAATCCAAGCAGCAAGGACCCCTGCCGTCATGTGTCCTCGATTTTGATGGCGGAGTAAATGAATTATTAAAATAAGTCCTGCCGTCGCCACAACTTCTGCTAAAAATAAATAGTTTCCTGATCGACCATAAGTTGAAGGATCAATAGCCTTTCGATTAAACATTAAATTGGCTATGAATACGCCGATTGTGCCACCAACGATTTGAACCAGTACATAGTAAATTGCCAACTGAACCGACATTCTTTTCTGGAAAAGATCCGCAAGAGTAACCACAGGATTGAAGTGACCGCCGCTAATAGGACCAAAAAGTGTGATGATTAAGAAGAGCATGAATACCGTGGCGCTCATATTTATAAATAGCTGGATTGCAATATCGCGAGTCAGAATCGAACCCATAATTCCAGATCCAATAATGCTTGCTCCTAAGAATAAGGAGCCTAAAAATTCAGCCGATAGCTTCTTGATCATTTGTTTATCCTTCGCAGATGGACTTGAGTTGCACCAATGTTTTGGCAACTGCTCTCTGGGTAAAAGGGTACGCCTTGCGAAGTGATAACCATGCCTTTGAGATTAATGGCGCGCGGGATGCATCAAAGGTTTCTGTAACTTGGGTCATTTGTGGACCCAAGTTCACTAATTCGTAACGCCAAATCCATCTTCCGACATGTCGCCATCCAATGAGTGAATTTTCTTTGTACTCGACCACAGTGTTAAGAATTCGATAGTCCACTCCAAGATGCATTTTCATTCCGAATTTTGAACCTAGGATCAATTTATCCGGGCCACTAATATTTTCTTGAATAGTTGAAGAACCATCTATCTCTTTATGTCGATGCGGATTTGCAAGAATCGCAAAGATTTTTTCAGCCGAAGCATTAATTACTATTCGCGCAGATTTAATCTGCTCATTTCCCGTATTCAGGATTTCAGATCGAATTGGCTCGCTCATTTATTTTCTCAAAAGAGCTGATAAATATGCCAGGCTAAATAAGAATCCAACTGCAGCGTATGCAATTGTGAACCAACTAAATTCTGCTGGAATCAACAAAGTAAGAGCACCTAAGGCAGTAGCCGAAACAACCATCACTCGAGAAGAGAAAATGACACTAGTTTCACTTCCGAATCTGGCGACAGAGAGCATGTTTCCTGTTAATGCAATCAAAGTAATTGCAATCATGCGCATTGACCATTGAAGTGTTTCTGTTTTTTCTAAGTTCAGTAATTCTAAAAAGGTTTTTGGATCAACGAGAAGAAATATTGCGCTGAACCCAAAGATAGTTGATCCAAGTTTTAAAATTGTACGTAATCGTTTGATAGCTATTGCGGGAACCACTTCTGTTTCTCCAAACTTTTATGCCAAGAAATTTGTAAATTGCCAAGGATCTTCTAGGTTGTACTCCCTGCCATTCCAACCTCTGAAAAGATCATTGCGGGTTGAAATAGGGTCCCAGTCTGATTGAACGGAGACAAAATTCCAATACTTCTCGGCATATTTCAAAATCTCACGCCAAGGCAAGTCATCTGGTACCAAGTAACCTCTGTCAGGATGATGCATGGCCCAAGCCACCGCAGCGTAGACAGCAGAGCCAACTTGCACAGTTGTTGCTGATTGACCGGGGATTAACTTTCGCGCATCATGAATATTCAATAGTGAGCCTGTCCACCACGATTTATATTGGTGACCCATAAGTAAAACCCCTAGTCGATCCTCACCATCGATAATCTCGTCATTCATAATCCGTTGATTGCTAGTTATTTCCCATTGACTCTGTTCAAGTTCGCGCATGGAAGCAATTGCGCCATCACATGGTCGGTATGCGTAATGAACAGTGGGGCGATATACAGCTTTCCCATTTTCCCAAACTGTTAAGTGATCAGAAATAGTAAAAGCTTCTCCGTGGCGAACAACCATTCCTGTATTTTCTTGATTTGGTACCCATGATCTCACCCACGTTGCTGCTCCTGGATGTGCTATTCCAATTTGATTTTCTGGGCCACCTTTATGAGTGAATGCATTAGTAGGTAATTTCTTTTCGTGCGTTCCCCAACCAAGTTCGGCAGGTGCAATTCCTTCTTCATAAAAACCCTCAACACTCCATGTATTTACAAACTCATTTAATTTTTTAGGTTTATCTGTAATTTGTGTGTCGAGTTCTGCAATATGAATGACTTTAACTCCGAGAGCTTGCGCAAGTCGAGGATAATTTTCACTTTCAAGTGCAGCCTTTACGCCGGGGCGATCGGCCTTTTCGGCAATTGATTTTTCTGCGATTTCAACCAGAGCTTTTTTAGTCAACGATGAAACTAATCCTGGATTAGCTCCATGCTCAACAATAGCTGTGGGTCCCTTTCCATTCCAGGTATCTGTTAATTTGCGTAATTTCATGTGGCGAAAATATAAGGTTCGCTCTTGCGGAGTACGAGCGGATGGATTTGAATTTGGATCCCAAAGTTCGAGTGAAGTATTTAAATAAACTACATCGTTATCGTGGGCCCACCCAATGATGGCATTTGCATCAATATTCCATGCAAGATCTAATAAAAAGTCTCCGGCTTTTAGATATTTCGATAAGAAAGTAGACATATTTGCTTGAGTTAATTCATCAGTTACATATTTTGCGCCTTTAGCAATTGAATCTCGAAATCTTTCCCTGGTATCTCTCATATCCACAATTGTTATTTGATCTGCATTAACCTCGTGCTCGATGAGTAATGGAACAACAGTTTGTGCCACTGAACCGCCGCCAAGAACTAGGACTCGATTTTGAAATTTATCTGCCAATTAGATTGCCTTTCTACCGCACTAGACGAATTTGAGAAGCGTAACTCACATCAGGCAGAAAACACGCCTGCTGCAAGCAATCCGAGCACAGTGGTTCCAAGAATGACGCGGTAGATGATGAAAGGGGCAAAGCTCTTAGTCGTCACGAATTTGAGTAGCCATGAAATTACTAAGTACCCAACAACAAAAGCTATCGCAGTTGCAACAAAGGTTTCACCCAAGGAGTAAACAGCTACTTGATCTTCAGACAGTGCGCTCTTGAGTTGGTAAAGCCCACTTCCAAATACCGCAGGAAGTGCAAGTAAGAATGAGTATCGCAAAGCTGCTTCTCGAGAATAACCAAGTGTACGTCCCATCGCAATCGTTGCTCCAGAACGAGATACACCTGGAATAAGTGCTAATGATTGTGCGAATCCATAAAGAATTCCGTGCTTCACGGTGAGCTGAGAAAGTTCCTTTGTTCTAGGAGCAAATCTATCTGCAGCGCCGAGTATTAAACCAAAGACAACCATCATCGTTGCGATGATCCAAAGTGAGCGCAATTCATTTGTAATGAAATCTTGAGCGAGATAACCAATCACAACTATTGGCATTGAACCAATAATGATTAACCAACCCATTCGCGAATCTTGGTTTCTGGCGTTCCTATTAGTTAGGGATGATAGCCAAGCCGAAATGATTCGCACGATGTCTTTTCTAAAATAGATTAATACAGCAAGCTCAGTTCCTATTTGAGTTATTGCAGTAAACATTGCACCTGGATCGATTGCATTTGGAAATATTTCTCCAGCAAGCCGAATATGAGCACTCGAAGAAATAGGGATGAATTCGGTAAGTCCTTGGATGATGCCGAGAATTATTGCTTCAAACATCTGATCCGCCTCATCCGTAACTAAGTAAGTCTAAATAATAGCGTTGACTTCAGTTTCTAAAGGTGATTTTCTTTCCGTGCATCACAACTTTTAATCGAGCAATTGCACTTTTACCCATGCCATGAAGATTGGTGAGATCTTCCAAAGAAATTTTACGTAGGTCGGAAACTTTATAGAGTTTGGCACCAACTAATGCTCGGCGAGCAGGAGCTGCCAAACCGATAGCACGCCACTCTTCATCTAGTTCTTCTTCCTTAGAAATCTTGGCCATGCTTAATTATAAAAGTAAGATTGGTGTATGAGCGCCAAGCAAGTACTAAATGAAATTCACGTCCTGGCTAATCGAAGTAGGGCTCATGATCTCCAGAAATTTTTCCAAACTGCGCCTGGTCAATACGGCGAAGGCGATGTTTTTCTAGGGCTAACAGTTCCGCAGGTGCGCACAGTTGCCAAAAAATATAAGGATCTGACTTTAAAACAGGTTGAAATTCTAATTTGTTCTGAATTTCACGAAGCACGACTCTGCGGACTCATTATTTTAACTCTGCAGTTTAAATCGAAAAAAACTCGTACTGAACAGAAGCAAATATTTGATTCATATATGCAGGCAGTAATCACTGGCTATGTAAACAACTGGGACCTGGTGGATGTAACTGCTCCAATCATTGGAGCTTATTTAATTGATACTAAAGATCCGTATGCTCTTCTGCACAAATTGGCGAAGAATCATTCTTTGTGGCAACGGAGAGTTGCGATGGTATTTACCTTCGCATTTATTCGATCTGGTGATATCGAGCCAACTTTTGAAATAGCTGAAAAATTGCTTCAAGATAAACATGATTTGATTCATAAAGCAGTCGGTTGGGCACTTCGTGAAGCAGGCAAACTTAATGGAATAGCTCTTCGTAATTTCCTATCAGCGCACTCTCATGAAATGCCACGCACGATGTTGCGGTATTCAATTGAAAAATTCACTGAACGTGAACGCAAAAAATGGTTAATTGAAAGTAGACGTTAACTAAAGAACTCACGTAGTTCGACTTTGCGATTGCAAGCTTTTGAACCGTCAAACGCTAAGGAAAGCGCAATATCTTTACTCGGAACATCAATAATCCAAAATCCACTGAAATTTTCTTTAGCAGCAAAGAGCGGTGCATTTGTTGAAATATTTGCACCGCCTCGGTTATCAATCACGATTGCACCTTTAGGGTCAGTTAATCCCACCGCAAATACAAAATATCCGCTAGCGCGCAAACCTTTGTTGAATGCATCAATTGCAGTCATTTCTTCCGGAGTTCCTGAACCAGAGAGATTATCAATTACCGAAATCAAGAATTTCATTACTCAATCTTAAAGGTTATATATGTAAAATATGCTTATGACATTTACAGGATTGAATTTAACTGGGGTAATTATCGCCTTCATTTTCTCATTTATCAGTGGAGCAATCTGGTTTGGGCCAAAAACTTTTTATCCTATTTGGATGAAAGCTCGTGGCAATGCAACTGGTCAACTTGCTTCTAGCCAAAACAAACCTGCGCTGCTATTTGGTGGAACGATCCTTGGTGTTTTGATACAAACTCTCACAGTTGCATTAGTTGTAACTTCGCTTGGGCATATGAATCCAAACTTTGGCGTATCGGATGGAGCACTCGTTGGATTCGCACTGGGAGTTGGCATTGCGATGTTTGCATCGCTATCTCACAGGCTATTTGGTGGAGAAAATTTGAAAGTATGGATTATCGAAACAGCCAATGACGCAATCAATCTAAGCATTGCTGGCGCGATTATCGCTTACTTTAATTAATCGACTGAGTCGCCGACTCTTTCCCACATTTTTGCCAAAATCATCCAACGTCCGTCAATAAAGACGATATTTAGATAGTCCTGAATTACTCCATCAAACATTTCTAATTGCACACGAACACAGGCAAGTGTTGGGGAAATCTAATCGAACTTTAAGACTTTGTCGCGGCGAGTATTGCCTGTGTCAAAATAGGAACCTATTTCTGAAGACTTTCTTTGATTGTGCTGTGCCAAACTCTCATAATTGAGTTCACATTCGAGAGTCCTGCACCAATGTTGATCGTTATATCGAAGAAGATTCCTCATGTGGTTTTTTGCCAGCAGTTACTCGACCTGCATGCGCATGAGCGTTTGGA
>Ga0222713_10007533_pt1 | contig 10183 bp, 9 predicted proteins | sample C33_649DmetaG_FD_165061 | JGI IMG/M metagenome (GOLD analysis project Ga0222713, IMG submission 165061) | Estuarine water microbial communities from San Francisco Bay, California, United States - C33_649D | ecosystem: Environmental > Aquatic > Marine > Unclassified | place: USA: California... | reverse complement strand
TAAAGTGAGATGAAAATTCTGAATTATTGGTCATGACAGCGCTCGTGCGCGTTCCGAGTGCAACAACCTGCGCACCGGTCAGGGTTGCCACATCGACAATGCCATCGAGATCTTTTGTCTCTTGTGCACGAACAAGTGCATCACCGAGAACGAGACGACCTTCAGCATCTGGATTGAGAACTTCGACAGTCTTGCCACCGTACATTGTGATGACATCGCTAGGACGGGTTGCTGTATCGCTGACCATGTTCTCGGCCAGAGGAGCCCACGTTTCGATTGCAACGGGCAACTTGAGAAGTGCGATTGCAATGGTTGCAGCACAGACAGCAGCAGCGCCAGACATATCTGACTTCATTGCTTCCATACCAAGAGCGGGCTTAAGAGCAAGGCCGCCGGTATCAAATGTGATTCCTTTGCCAACGTAGGCGTACTTCTTCTTCGCCTTAGCGCCCTTAGGCGTATATGAAACATGAAGTAAGCGTGGGGGATTTGCAGAACCCTGACCTACTCCGATAATTCCGCCATAACCTTTTGACTTCAATTGCGCATCAGTCATTACTGAAACTTTAAGTCCAGCAGATGCACCGCCAGCGTTCTTCACTGCATCTGCAATTGCTTTGCAGAATGTTTCAGGAGTGAGGTGGCTTGGAGGTGTATTAATTAAGTCGCGAACTAAGTTTGTATAGGTACCGATGATTTCAGCAGATTTGCCGACTGCCTTCACATCAGATTTCGCAGCCAAATCAGTATGAATTGTTACCGATTTCAGGGGAGCCTTTTGCGCGCTCTTGGTTGAACCTCTGAATTGATCGAATAGATAAGAACCAAGGGCTGCACCTTCAGCGATCGCTTGAACAGCTGCAGCGTTCTTTGCAGGGAGTGAAAAAGTTGCACTTGAATTTCCGGCTAGCGCACGTGCTGCAGCACCAGCTGCGCGACGCAATACTTCGTGATCGTAATGTGTTGAAACTTTTCCAAGTCCAGTAAAAACAATGAGGCGGGTTGAAGTACTAGGGACCTTGATTACTTCGTCGGCTTTTCCGGTAGCGCCCAAATCCGAAAGCGCCTGCATGAGAACCTTGGTATCAATCGCCAAATCACCTGATTCAATCTGAAGGGAAACGGCCCCAGCTTTTGAAGACTTAGAACTCTTAGAGGCCAACCCAACGACTAGAACATCATCTTTAACAATTCCGTCCGAAAGGCGGATCGTGGTCATGGTGGCTCCTCTAGCTAACATTTAATTGATTGATTTCACTCTGCCGTAACTGAGCAGATGCGAGAGCGTAAGTGTAAGTTGTTGCTGTGAAAAACTCACCTTTGCATCAGAAGCATGTAGACCTCCAGGCGAAGATGGCCGATTTCGGAGGCTGGCTTATGCCTATCGAGTATCCCGGAGCCGGAGTCCTTGCTGAGCACGCCGCTGTTCGCGAACGCGTAGGACTCTTTGATGTCTCGCACTTAGGAAAAGCGAGTGTCGTAGGTGACGGAGCTCTCGAATACCTCAATGCAATGTTTACCAACGACCTTAATCGGATTGTCGATTGCAAGGCTCAATACACGCTTCTCTGTAATCCAGATGGGGGTGTTGTAGATGACCTCATCGCATACAGAAATTCAGAATCTGACTTCTTCCTTATTCCAAATGCTTCAAACACAACTGAAGTTGTGCGAGTCCTTAATGAGAACGTTCCTTCGGGAATTACGGTCACTAACCTCCATGAGAAGTTTGCAGTTTTAGCTTTACAGGGTCCGCAAGCGGTCGAAGTGATTCGCAGTTTGGGAATTAATCCAACAATGGATTACATGGCTTTTGCACACGTTTCTATCGCTGGTTGCGATGTCATTCTCTGTCGTACTGGTTACACCGGTGAGCATGGATACGAATTGGTTCCACAATGGGGCGATGTCTCTGTTGTGTGGGATGCACTCGTTGAAGCAATGAAGCCTTTCGATGGGTTGATCTGCGGGCTCGGTGCTCGCGACACGTTGCGCACTGAGATGGGTTATCCGCTTCACGGCCACGAACTCTCACTTGAAATCTCACCCGTGCAGGCAAGTGCTGGCTGGGCTATTGGCTGGAAGAAAGATGGTTTCCGAGGATCTGACGCTCTTCAATCTCAGCGCGAGGCTGGCACAGTACGCACTCTAAAGGCTTTGAAATCTAATGACCGCGGAATTCCTCGCGCAGGTATGGCGGTAAAAAACACGGATGGAAAAGAGATTGGTGTTGTAACGAGCGGGACATTCTCACCGTCGCTCAAAGTTGGTATTGCGTTGGCGCTTCTAGATCCCGAATTTGCAGTGGGTGATTTGGTGACCATCGACGTTCGAGGACGCGAATCAACAGCCACGATTAGTTCGCTGCCTTTTGTACCTTCACATGTTCGATAAATTCAATCGGAGTTAAGAACGCTGCTCTGCTGTGCGCCCTACGTAACGTCTGAAGAATTGGCTTTCCTGCGATAGCTATCAGCGAAGCTGTGAAAATTGCTCGAGGTATATCCCATGCCATCGCTGATAAGAAGTGATACGAGAAGAACCGGGAGAGATTTTCAACGATAGGTGCACCAGCCAGATAAGAGAGCTGCGTATCTGTACCTAGCGCCCACGGCCAGAATTGAAGATCCATCGCAATTCCAAAGAACTCAGCGGCGAGAATTCCGTAGATAACGAGAGCGAAAATTTCTTTCTTGCCGCGCAAAGAACGAGGAATGAGCGCAACACCTAAACCAATCCACCCAGCTGCAAATGATTGATACGCAACCCACGGACCCATGCCACCTGTGAGAATTGCAGAAAGAAGCATCGAGAGTGCGCCGAGTAAGAAACCAAATGAAGGGCCGAAGACTCGCGCAGAGAGAATTAAAACAAACCACATCGGTTCGATACCAACGGCGCCTGTACCCATAGGACGTAAGGCCGCAATGAGAGCGGTAAGTACTGCTAACAGAGCGATTGATTTACTATCTAATTGATTATTACTGGCACTGATCATCAAGAGTAGAAGTGCGAATGGAGTTGCCATGAGGAAGATCCATTGCGGGTGACCTTGTTTCTCATTGATCAAGAATGGCCATAAGAATCCGAGTGCACTAATTGCACTTGTAAGAAATAGCGCGACAAGAGATGCGCCTTTGAAAGTAAAGATTCCCGAAGTTCTCATGAGATTCCTTCTATTGCGTGAACAACATCAGCAACTGTGAGCCACGGTTTGGGAGACATAACTTTTGCTACTTGAGGTGCAAAGGCAGGAGATGAAAGAAGTACATCGAGCGTTGTTCCGTCAGCAACTATTTCGCCTTCCGCAAGAAAAAGAACTCGGTCTGCGAGTTCGGCTACTAGCTCAACATCATGTGTAGCTAAGAGAACAGGACGATTGAACTGGGTTGAATATTCCCTAAGAGCAATGGCAAATAAGTTCTTGGCGCGGTAATCAAGGCCGCGGGTTGGTTCATCGAGAACGAGAACTTCGGGATTTCCAGAAAGCACGATGCTTAAGACAAGCGCCAAACGTTGACCTTCAGATAAGTCATTGGGGTGCGCATGCGCAGAGATATCTGGAACTAGGCGATTGAGCAAAGAAGCCGTCGAACCGGGGGTTAAGTCATTACTGCGATCTGCAAGGGCACACTCTTCAGAGACGCTAGAAGCAAAGAGAAGGTCGCTCGGCTCTTGAGGTACATATCCAATTGATTTCCGGCGCTCTGAACCCTTGAGAGTTGTGGGATCGACGCCATCGACTCTTATCTGACCAGCTTGTGGGGAGTGGAGACCAACAATCGAGTGAAGCAGCGTGCTCTTTCCTGCGCCGTTGCGACCCATGATTGCAACAATCTCACCGTGGCAGATGGATGCGCTTACGCCATTGAGGGCGGTTTTCCCTGAATATGAATGGGAAACTTTTGAAATTTCTATCGCTGTTGATGCGCTTGTTGGAGTAGTCGAATGGCGTACATACTCTTTATTTCGAACATCTTCAGTCTGTCTTCTGACTTCACGAACGCTTGTCCCAATCTCAGAGAGATTAAGAGCACGAGCTAATTTAACGATGGGTGGAACTAAGTCAGAGTTCTTGAGAATTTCATCGGCAGTGCCAATTGAGGTGTCGCCATTACCTTCGATATAGATAATGCGATCTACAAATTGAATGACGCGTTCCAGGCGATGCTCAGCGATGATGACAGTCACGCTCAAGTCATGAACGAGTCGATGAAGAACGGAGAGAACTTCTTCGGCGGCAATGGGGTCTAGCGCACTAGTGGGCTCATCGAGTACGAGAACTTTTGGATGCATGACGAGTGCTGCACCGATTGCCAGGCGTTGTTGTTCGCCACCACTTAACGTTGCAATGGATCGATTACGCAAGGCACTTAAGCTAAGTAGGTCTAGAACTTCCTCAACTCTCTTGCGCATTACATCAGGTGGGAAATTCAGAGCTTCCATACTAAAAGCGAGTTCTTCTTCAACGATATCTGTAACAAACCCGTTGATGGGGTTCTGCCCAACGATCCCCACGAGATGCGCAAGGGATCCTGGCTTCACTGTTCGTGTGGAAATCCCATCTACAGAAATATCGCCCGCCAAAATGCCACCAGTGTGATGGGGGACTAGGCCATTAATAAGGCGCAGAAGGGAAGACTTTCCCGAACCTGTTTCGCCCATCACGAGAACCATCTCGCCTTCTTCAATCTGGAAAGAAAGGTCTTCGAGGATCGTCTTTGTCGATTGCGGATATATGAGCGAGACGTTGGAGAAGGTAATCATCTTGTTACCATCGCAATAGCTAAGGCAGAGGTGAAAAGCAGGGTGAAGTTATCGCGCATCAACCAAGGAATGGGTCTATAGCGTGAACGTTTTCTACTGATGCCATAGCCACGAGCATCCATGGCTGCGGCTAGCTGTAGTGACCGAGAGAGAGATTCTTCTAGCAGGGGAATGGCAATCGAACGAAGATCAAGTTTTTCGAAACCGCGCAACTTCTGAGCAGTACGAATGCGACGCGCACTCATTGCGAGTTGAGGAAAGAGAGATGTAGCAATCACAAGCGTGATGCCGATTTCGTAAATGAATGACGGAGTTACACGTAAGAGCTTGTGGGGACTAGTAAGAGAAGTTGCAGCACCGAAAAGCGCAATCATCGTCGCAATGATTACCCCTTCGTGCAGCGAAGATGACAATCGCTCGAGCGTAACTGCACCTCCGATACGAATTCCGGGCATCCATGAAGGCAGATCGAGAATGGGAAGAGTGAAGAGGTTGGTTCCTGGAATTGGAACACCAATCAGAACTCCTACAACGGTTCGTATGGCAAGAATTGTCAGGCCGATGCGGATCGAGAGAATGAAACTTCTCTGCCAGGGCGAACCATCGCGACGGATATAGACAAGAAGTGCCGCCGCACCCACTATCGCCAAGGCGATAAATGCGTTATCGAGTGCAACAACTCCTATTGCTAAGAGAATCGCACAGATCCACAAGGTAAGTGGATGCAGCGGCTTCTTCATATCTACTTATTTACTTCTTGAGTAGTGAAGCAGGAGTGTTGATCTCTACCCCACATTCTTTCTTTGGGAAACCATTGAGCCCGCAAATCAAACCAGAGCTGGCAGATCGAACCTTGATAACTTGGCCAAGAACATCAATTCCTTGTGACGCCTTCGCAGTTGTCACGCAGCGCACGATAGTTTTCTGAACTTTTTCACCTTTGGGCGCATATGCAGCGCTTCCAAATTCAATAACGAGGCCAATTCGTTTTGTATCGGGATCTGACTTGGTCTTGCCGCAGATTGATGCAAATGATGGCTTCGTCTTTGGCGCCACAGATGGAACGTCATCGCTACTGAAAACGAATGACCATCCTTCAACTGCCCCATCTTCAATATCTACAGTTGGGCCAGTCATTGCAGCCTTCCATGTAGTTGAGCCTGGGGCTGCTTGGAAGTAACCCCAGTAGCGCCAGCCTTTAGAGGCGGCTTGAGAAGATGGCACTGCCACTAATTGGGATGAGATGAGAATAATTGCGAGAGCAATTTTCTGTGTTGTTGATCTATTGAATCTTGCATTCATTGTGTGAACTCCAGAGTTGAAGAGTCTCACAGGGGTAGCTCGCGAGCGGTCGGTGCAAATGCGCCAAATACCTTTGGACTACACCCCGCAAACCTCGGCGGGTGTTGGTCAAAATCAAATATCGCAATAGGTAATCCGACTTGAACAGTTCAGTGATGAACTGTCTTACGGTTGCGGGTCAGCGTCGGATTTGCACCGAACTTCCCCTATTGGGACATCTATTAAGTTGTGGTCGTACCAAACCATAGGGGAATGCTGTTGGCAACTCACCACGCTGCGCTTAAGGTGGCGCTATGGAATATAGGCGCCTCGGCAACACAGGAATGTATGTCTCAGAAATTTCTTATGGAAATTGGATCACTCATGGCTCACAAGTTGAGACCGAAGCGGCCGTGAAATGTGTGCGCGAAGCACTGAACCAGGGGATTACCACTTTTGATACCGCTGATGTCTATGCGGGTACAAAGGCAGAAGTTGTTCTTGCTAAGGCTCTCAAAGGCGTACGCCGTGAGTCCTATGAACTATTTACAAAAGTCTACTTTCCAACGGGCGAGGGAAAGAACGATCGCGGACTTTCACGTAAGCACATCATGGAGTCATGCAATGCTTCATTAAAGCGCCTGAACACTGATCACATTGATCTCTATCAAGCACATCGCTTTGATGTCGAAACTCCTCTGGAAGAAACCCTTAGCGCATTTGATGACTTGATTCGTCAAGGAAAAGTCAGCTATATCGGCTTCTCCGAATGGAATGCGAAGCAGATCTCTGACGCACTGAAGATTCAGGATGCACGCGGTTATAACCGATTCGTTTCTAGCCAACCTCAGTACTCAGCGCTATGGCGCGTTATCGAAACTGAAGTAGTTCCGCTTTCCAAGAAAGAGGGAATCGGGCAGATTGTTTGGTCGCCGATGGCGCAAGGAATTCTCACTGGCAAGTACTTGCCAGGAAAGAAAGCACCAGCAGGTTCACGCGCGACTGATAAGAAGAGTGGAGCTAACTTCATCTCTCGTTGGATGACTGAAGAAGTTCTCACCGCCGTTCAGAAATTGAAGCCGATTGCAGATGGCCTTGATCTTTCAATGTCTCAGTTGGCGCTGGCTTGGGTCCTGCAGAACCAGAATGTATCCAGCGCAATCATGGGCGCAACGAAACCTTCACAGGTGAAAGAGAACGTGAAGGCATCAGGAGTAAAGCTCAGCGCTGATGTCATGAAAGCGATTGATAACGCTCTTGGAAAACTTCCTGAACGTGATCCCAAGAAGAACGAAAGTCCGAACCCAAGAGCGTGATTTTTTCGCTTTGAGAAGATAGGTGAGAAAAGCTGCGTTAGAAGCTTTCTCCGACTTTGATCTGAGGCTTAGGTGTGCGCATTCTGCGCATCTGAGTCGAGCGCAGCCATCCGTACATGCCGATGCCCTTAACTTCTGCATCTGGGAATTTTTCTGCGACGATTCGCTTGATTCGGCGGCTCAAGAAAATTCCATCGATTACAGAGATAAGAAGGACGCTATACATAATTGCAATGCTGCCAATTTGGAAGATGGCAGAAGGAATAAGAGTGAGGAATAGGACCACGAAGATAATTGGCAAGAAGTATTCGCCGATAGATTTGCGTGAATCCACATAATTTCTGACGTATCGCTTTACAGGACCTTTATCGCGCAAAGGGAGCGCGTTCTCATCGCCACGTAGATAGGCAGCGCGTGAAGCGATTCTGGCAGCACGAGCTGCATCTTTGGCGCGCTTCTTCTCTTCTTTAGTTGATGCAGGTGCAAGTGAAGAAACCTTGCGAGCCGCTACGGCATCCTTGCGTTTTGGAGTAGGACGGCCTTTTTTACTTGGAGTTGATTCGCTCATGTGCCGAACTATAGAGCGAGCATCTGGTCGAGAGCCAACTTCGAGTACCTCGCAACGCGCTCATCGACCTTGATTTCATTGACAACATGGCCAGCAACGATTGATTCCATTGCCCAGACCAGGTGCGGAAGGTCGATGCGATTCATGGTTGAGCAGTAGCAGACTGTCTTATCGAGGAAGACAATTTCTTTATCGGGATTGTTCGCAGCCAGGCGAGATACAAGATTGAGCTCTGTTCCAATAGCCCACTTGCTTCCTGCAGGCGAAGAGGAGACTGCTTGAATAATCTTTTCCGTACTACCAACAACATCAGAATCAACAACGACTTCATGTTGGCACTCAGGGTGGGTAATTACCTGCACTCCAGGAATTCGAGTGCGTACTTCCTGAATAGATTCGCGAGTAAATCGACCATGCACAGAGCAATGTCCGCGCCAGAGAATCATTTTCGCGCCACGAATCTGATCTTCAGTTAGTCCACCCATCGGCTTCCACGGGTTCCAGAGGACGCAATCGTCTAATGACAGACCGAGCGAGAGAACTGCCGTGTTGCGACCAAGATGTTGATCGGGGAGGAAGAGCACCTTCTCGCCCTTAGAAAAAGCCCACTCAAGAGTTTTCTGTGCGTTAGATGAGGTACATATTGTTCCGCCATGTTCACCGGTAAAGCTTTTAATCGCTGCAGATGAGTTCATATAAGTAACCGGAACTGTTCGCGATGCAACGCCAAGTTTTTCAAGTTCTTGCCAACATTGGTTAACTTGATTTGCAGTAGCCATATCTGCCATCGAACATCCTGCAGCCAAGTCAGGAAGAATCACGCGTTGCTTTGGGGATGTGAGGATGTCGGCACTTTCTGCCATGAAGTGAACGCCACAGAAGAAGATGAATTCAGCTGAACTTTGAGCAGCGGCCGCCTGCGCCAATTTAAATGAGTCGCCAGTGATATCGGCGAATTGAATTACTTCATCACGTTGATAGTGATGGCCCAGAATAAGAGCGCGAGACCCAAGTGCTGCCTTTGCGGCTATTGCTCGTTCAACCAGATGCGGGTCACTTGCGGGTGGCAGTTCTCCAGTACATGAGACTCCTCGCTCAGAAGCGAGGTCGGAGCCTTGACCAAGGACAAGTAGCTCGCTCAGGCTGATAGACATGTACGTATTGTCATGCGTTTGGGTTCGCCACGGCAACCCGACGCGGGTATTCTTCAGCACATGACTACTGAAACAACTTCAACTCCAGTCGAGATCACAACAGGCATCACACTTACAGATGTCGCAGCCGCAAAGGTTGCAGCGCTTCTTGCACAAGAAGGTCGCGATGACCTCTACCTCCGCGTTGCTGTACAGCCAGGTGGCTGTTCAGGTCTTCGTTACCAGCTCTACTTCGATGATCGCAATCAAGATGGCGATATCACTCGCGAATTCGGTGCAGTCAAAGTTGTTGTCGACAAGATGAGCGATCCGTACCTCATGGGTGCATCAATCGACTTCGTAGACACAATCGAAAAGCAGGGATTCACAATTGATAATCCAAATGCACAGGGTTCATGTGCATGCGGCGATTCATTTAACTAATCAGCGTTAATACCTCGCTGCTGTAGTTAGATTCCCACATGAAAATTGGCGTAGCTGGTTCTGTCGGTCTCGATCACCTCATGACTTTCCCCGGAAAGTTCACTGACTCACTGGTCGCCGGTTCACTCGAAAAAGTTTCTCTCTCATTTCTCGTAGACGGCCTAGATGTGCGTCGTGGGGGATGTGCAGCAAATATTGCATTCGGCCTTGGCGTCCTTGGCCTCAATCCAATTCTTATCGCTGCCGTCGGAAAAGATTTCGCTGATTACGATGCATGGTTATCTCGCCATGGCGTGGATACATCGCACGCTCTTGTTTCAACAACTCAACACACGGCTCACTTCACAGTGACAACAGATACTGAACTTAATCAGATTGCATCATTCTTTCCTGGTGCGATGTCTGAAGCTCGCAACATTGAACTCAAGCCCATCATGGATAAGGTCGGAAAACTCGACCTCCTAGTGATTTCTCCTGATGATCCTGAAGCGATGTTGCGTCACACAGAAGTAGCTCAAGCCATGGGAGTTGCAGTTGCAGCCGACCCTTCACAACAGATGGCGCGCATGAGCGGTGAAGAAATCAAGAAGTTGATTTCAGGAGCTACATATCTCTTCATGAACGAATACGAGTTAGCTCTTGCAATTCAAAAGACTGGCTGGAGTGATCACGAG
>Ga0222713_10007532_pt1 | contig 10184 bp, 12 predicted proteins | sample C33_649DmetaG_FD_165061 | JGI IMG/M metagenome (GOLD analysis project Ga0222713, IMG submission 165061) | Estuarine water microbial communities from San Francisco Bay, California, United States - C33_649D | ecosystem: Environmental > Aquatic > Marine > Unclassified | place: USA: California... | reverse complement strand
AACTGTTCCAAATGAATTTCAACCTGTAGGAAAATTTAATATTGGTTTCACAGCAGGTATTGAAACTACAATTGCTATTCCTGAATGGATTCAAGGATGTAATAGAATGAATCTTAATATAGTTTCATCAAAACATTCAGCAGATGTGCTAAAAAATAGCCAGTTTGAGCAAGTAAATGAACAAACTAAACAAGTTGAAGGTGTTTTAAAATTAGAAAAACCTGTTGAGGTATTATTTGAAGGAGCTGATTTGAATAAATATTTTGAAATGGCTGATGAAGATCTACCTGATAGTGATTTAGTTATTACTTTAGATAATATATCTGAATCATTTGCTTATTTGTTTGTTGGACATTGGATGCAAGGAGATATTGGAGAAGATAGAAAGAATGTTAGTTTAATGATTAAAGCATTTTTTGAAGTATTTAAAAACAAGAAAAATAAACCAGCATTAATTCTAAAAACATCAGGAGCAGGTTCATCTTATTATGATAGAGAAAATATTCTCCATAAAATTAGATTAATAAGAGAAACTGTTGAATCTCATGATTTACCAAATGTTTATTTATTGCATGGTGAATTTACTGAGGATGAAATGAATCATTTATACAATCATCCTAAAGTAAAAGCAATGATTAATTTAACTAAAGGTGAAGGTTTTGGTCGTCCATTACTTGAATTTAGTTTAGTTAAAAAACCAATTATAGTTTCAAATTGGTCAGGACATATGGACTTTTTAAATCCAGAGTTTGTTTATGCTATTAATGGTACACTAACAAATGTACATCCAAGTGCAGCAAATCAATTCTTAATTCAAGAGTCACAATGGTTTTCTCCAAACCAACCAGAAATAGCAAATGCTTTAAATGATACTTTTAATAACTATAAAAAATATCTTGATGGAGCTAAACGTCAAACATTTAGAAGTAAAACAATGTTTAGTTTTGATAAAATGAAAGAATTAATTAGTAGTTATTTAGATCAATATGTGCCTGAGTTTCCAAAACAAGTACAAATCAAATTACCAACCCTAAATAAAATTAGTCTTCCTAAAAAACCCGAATTAACAAATGGATAATTTAATTATATGTGATCGTTGTGGATCAGACGCATGTTATGTTGATGAAGTAAACCATGAAATTAAAACCCATTTTTGTTATGGGTGTGGTTTCCAAACAAATTCTTTAATGAAAGAAGGTGAAGCTTTTTTAGGATCTCAAATGGAAGTTTTACCTGAATTGTATAAAGATTTATTCTATACAGATAAAGAAGGAAAAATTTGGATGCCATCAGCTATAAATTTACCTCAACAAGGAATGATATTTGCTAATGGGAATAATTCAGATAATTGGATGTGGAGTGCTGTTAAAGCTGTTCCTGTAACAGATGAGGAAAAAGAAAAATATCCCATCCCAGGCCAACCAGGTAAATATTATGAATGGAGAATGGACATGACTACAATATCTTATTTTTCTGAACGTGATTACATGGAGGCTCTTTCATATATTGGAGTATTACCATAATGATTAGTATAGCAATTACCGTTTGTAATGAATATAAGGAGTTAGAGACTCTACTTGATTATCTTCAAGAACGAGCTCTATCTCCTGAATATGAGGTTGTAGTACAAATTGATCAAGATAATCATACTGAAGAAGTATTAGGTGTTATTCTTGATAGAGGAATTAAACACTGGTTTTATCCTTTAAATAAAGATTTTGCTACATATAAAAATGAACTCAAAAAACACTGTTCAGGAGAATTTATTTTTCAGATTGATGCTGATGAATTAGTAGCTCCTGAGATGTTAGAGTTACTCCCTCAAATACTTGAATCCAATCCAGAAGTTGATCTGTATTATGTTCCTAGAATTAATACTGTAAGTGGTATCACTCAGGAACATATACAGAAATGGGGTTGGAAATATGAAAATAATAGAGTAAATTGGCCTGATTATCAAACCAGAATCTATAGAAACAACTCAGATGTTAAATGGAGAAACGCTGTTCATGAAGTGATTGAAGGATATAAACAATTCACTGTGTTACCAGCAGTAGATGAGTTAGCTTTAATTCATCATAAATCAATAGAAAAACAAGAAAAACAAAACAATTTTTATAATACAATATAAGTTATGGGACTATATAGACATCCGAATGAAGAAGCACCTCGAGTTCATACTGCTGATACTAAAGATATGACTGAGTGGGCTGAAGAAAATGAACACAACTACACAGTAAACAGATTAGAAGAACAAGCCTGGATTGATAGGTATGAACATGAATCGAATATTATCAGTAATATAATAAATGAAACAGGAATATCTAAAATCCTAGAACTAGGTCCAGGACCAGGAGTACTAGCACAATATATTCATAAAAAATCAAATCATGAATTAGATTATCATTTAATTGATAAACCAGTAGCAGAAAAAGTATTTAATGAAAGAAATTATAAAGGTAAATTCTTTGTTAAAGATATGTCTGAAGGTTTAGATATTGAAGGATTAGATGAAGAATACCATATGGTTATGGCTAATGATTTTTTAGAACATATATTTAATCCATCACATATTATGAGACAATCTCATAAATTATTAATTGATGGTGGATTGTTTTTTGTAAGTGTTCCTAACTGGAGAATGGGTCATAATTGGATTTACAGAGGTTTATTTGATTATGATAATTGGTTATTGTTTATGGAATATCATAATTTTAAATTTTTAGGAGAGTACAGATCTAATTTAATGTGTCCTTATCATCCTAAGTTAGATAGTGAATCTTTACTACCTGATGAAATGATACAAAGTTGGAATTGGTATATGTTATTTGAAAAAGTTAGTATATAATGTTAAAAATATTTACTAATTTTAAAACAAGTAACGATTTTGAGTTTTTGTTTTCAAAATATAGTGATAAACCAATAACTATATTTAATGATTACATTCCTCAAAAGTATAGTGATTTACAACATAATCCCTATAATTTCTTAATTATTCATGAACCTAATGAATTTTTTGGAATGCATAATTGGGTTATTCAAAATCATAATTTATTTAGTGGTATATTTACCTGGAGTGAAAATATTTTAAATAATTGTAATAACGCATTGTTGTTTGATCATGGTGCTAGAAGTGAGGGTGATGAATGGCTTAATACTTTTGAAAATATTACTGATAAAAAATTTGAAATAACATTCCTATCAGGAGCAAAAACATTAGTAGAAGGTCACAGATTTAGACAAGAAATTTATAAATTAAAAGATCAAATACAAATCCCAAATAGATGGTACTATGTTTTAGATGATTTCAATTGGGATGATTATAATAAAGGAGGTATAGGAAGAAGTACTAGACCCGAAAGTGCTACTTTTAATAATATTCCTAAACGAATTTGTTATAATGAAAATATGTTTCATGTTGCTGTTGAAAATATCAAATCAAACAATTGGTACACTGAAAAAATTGGAGATGCTTTTGCTTCTAAAACACTTCCTATCTATTGGGGCTGCCCAAACATAGGAGAACATTTTGATGAAAGAGGAATCATTAGCTTTGAAACCAAAGAAGAATTACTTAATATCATCAACAACCTAACCCCAGATGATTATTACTCTAGATTAGAATACATTAATACAAATTATGAGTTAGTTAAAAACTCATTTTTCCCTTACACATTAGATAATTTAATTCAACAAATAATAGATTTAAACAATATATGAAAAAAGTTTTAATAACAGGAGGAGCTGGATATTTAGGTTCAGTTTTAACAGAAGTTTTACTAAACAAAGGATACGTAGTTACCGTATTAGACAATTTAAGCTACAAACAAACATCAGTAGCACCATTTGTGTTTAACCCTAACTTTGACTTTATTTTAGGAGATGTTACTAATGAATCATTACTTAAGTCACTAGTAGAAAAACATGATGTGATTATTCCTTTAGCAGCGATTGTTGGAATGCCTGCTTGTAAAGCTAATCCTGAATTGACTGTAAAAGTAAATTATGAACAAGTAAAAAATATTACTAAATGGGTTACTAAAGATCAAATGGTGATGATTCCAAACACAAACAGTCAGTATGGATCATCTACAGAAATTATTACTGAAGATTCTCCATTTAAACCACTTTCACTTTATGCTGAAACAAAATGTGACGCTGAAAAAGCAGTACTAGATTCAGGTAATGGAATTGCTTTAAGATTAGCCACAGTATTTGGTATGTCGTACCGCATGAGAATGGATTTATTAGTGCAAGACTTCGTTTATAAAGCAGTCACAGATGGTTATTTGGTATTGTTCGAGTCCCATTTTATCCGCAACTATATACACGTAAGAGATATTGCTAACACATTTTTGTTTATGATTGAAAATTATGAAAAATGTAACAACAATGCTTTTAACGTTGGATTAACTTCAGCAAATTGCACTAAATTGGAATTAGCTGAAACTATTAAGTTATATGTTCCTGATTTAGTGATTGTGGAAAATAATTTTAAACAAGATTTTGATCAAAGAAATTATATGGTTTCTAACTCTAAATTGGAATCCCAAGGATGGTCACCTACATTTACACTTGAAGATGGTATTCAAGAATTAATCAAAGGATATCAATTAATTAAAAAGTTTAAAGATAAAGATTTTACTAATTTATGATAGATATACTATTTATAGCTCCTGGAAACGCCACTGGCGTTTACCAGGGGTTAGCAAATGATTATTCAGCAATTGAACCTCCAACATGGGCTTTATTATTAGCTGAGTCTTGTCGTTCTAAAGGATACACTGTAGGTCTTGTAGATGCTAATGCTGAACAACTAAATGGAGAACAAGTATTAGAACGAGTTCAATCATTTAATCCTCGTCTTATTTGTTTTGTAGTTTATGGACAAAATGTAAACGCGGGAACAGTAAGTATGAGTGGTGCTGTTTATTTGTCTGAGTATTTAAAAGAATATGGAATTAAAACTCCTATATCTTACCTCGGATCTTATATTCAAGCAGTGCCTGTTAAAGCTTTAAAAGATGAGCCGTCAATTGATTTTGGTTTTACAAATGAAGGTGTTTATGCTTTACTTAATGTTTTAGCTGAGGAAAATATTGATGTTAATAATTTAGGTCATATTAAAGGTTTAGTTTGGAGAGAAAATGGAACACCAAAAATTAATCCAGCAGAAAAAGTAGTACCTAATGATAGAATGGATATTGATCTCCCAGGTTACGCTTGGGATTTATTACCATTTAAAGATCGTCCTTTGGATTTATATAGAGCACCTATGTGGCACGCTGAATATGATCAGAATAAACGTTCACCTTATGCAGCTATTCAAACTTCATTAGGTTGTCAGTTTGGTTGTGATTTTTGTATGATTAATATTCTAAATAGAGATGATGATGATGAAATTGGAGTAGCAGGAAACTATAGTGCTATGAGGTATTGGTCACCTGAATTTATTATTAAAGAATTTGATAAATTAGTTGAATTAGGTGTTCATACTATTAAAATTACAGATGAAATGTTTTTACTTAATAGAAAATATTATGTTCCATTCTGTGAATTATTAAGAGATAGAGGATATGGTAAGTTTCTTAGAATGTGGGCTTATTCAAGAGTAGATACAGTTCGTCGTCCTGAATTACTTAAATTAGTTCGTGAAGCTGGTATTAAATGGTTAGCTTTAGGTATTGAAAGTGGTGACAAAACAGTTAGATTAGAAGTATCTAAAGGTAAATTTGAAGATGTTGATATCAATAAAGTAATTGAACAAGTACATGAAGCAGATATTGAAGTAATGGCAAATTATATTTTTGGACTCCCAGGAGATACTAAAGAAAGTATGCAAAAAACTTTGGATTTGTCAAAAGAATTATGTACATTCGGATGGAATGCTTACGCGGCTATGGCTTTACCAGGTAGTAAATTATATAAAGATGCTATTATGAATGGTATTCCATTACCTGATAGTTATGAAGGTTATTCATTTCATGGATATGAAACATTACCTTTACCAACTGAAACACTTTCAGCAGCAGAAATATTAGAATTTAGGGATAAAGCATTTGATGAGTATCATTCTTACCCTCCATTTTTAGAAAAAGTAAAAAATAAATTTGGACAAATAGCTGTTGATAATATTAATGAAATGCTTAAAGTAAAATTAAAACGTAGAATTATAGAAAATGGAAAATCTTCTAACTAAAGAACAGTTAATCGCTTTTGAAGATCATATCGGTGATTGTTTTAACAACGCTATGATTAAATCTCCTATTCATTTGTATTATGGGAATGAGGAACAAATGATAGATATTTTTAAAAATGTACAACCTGATGATTGGATATTTTGTACTTGGAGATCCCACTATCAATGTTTATTAAAAGGAGTACCTCAAGAACAAATCAAACAAGATATTTTAGAAGGTAAATCAATTACATTATGTTATCCTGAGTATAATATTTATTCATCTGCTATTGTAACTGGAAATATTCCTATTGCAACTGGTACTGCTTTAGATATTAAACGTAAAGGAGGTACAAATCATGTTTGGTGTTTTGTAGGTGATATGACTTCTGAAACAGGTACATTCTATGAAAATTGGAAATACGCTGTTAACCATGACCTACCAATTACTTATGTAGTTGAAGATAATGGCAAATCAGTTTGTACAGAAACAAGAAAAGTTTGGAACATAGAAGAACTAAGTTTTGCAAACGAGACAAGAAAAATAATTTATTATCAGTATGAGACAAAATATCCTCATGCTGGGGCAGGTAAAAGAATTCAGTTTTAAAAAATGAAATATTTCGATGAATTAAAAAGATCAATGGATTGGTTAAATTCAAAACCAGATACATTGTTTTTAGGACAAGCAGTTGAGTACGCGGGAACTGCTATTACCAACACTTTAAAAGATGTTGATAGGAATAAAATGTTAGAAATGCCTGTAAATGAAGATATGCAGATGGGTATGACAATAGGAATGGCTTTAAATGGAACAGTACCTATTTCAATCTATCCACGTTGGAATTTCTTATTATTAGCAGCTAACCAATTAGTTAACCATTTAGATAAAATTAAAATTATGTCTAATGGAGGTTATACACCTAAAGTAATTATTAGAACATCAATTGGTTCACAACGTCCTTTACATCCTCAACATCAACATATAGCTGATTTTACTTCTGGTTTTAAAGCTATGTGTGACTGGGTTGATATTATCCGTTTAGATGAACCTTATCAAATATTTGAAGCATTTCAATATGCTTATGAAAGAACAGATAACCGACCAACAATATTAGTTGAGTGGGGAGATTATTATGGAGAAAAATAATATGAGTAATTTTTATTTACCTTTAATGAGCGATAATATTGACAGAGAGGATGTCAACGCTGTAATTGACTTTTTAAGTCAAGATCAAATTCCAAAACTAACAAATGGACCCAAAGTAATTGAATTTGAAAACGCTTGGGGTGAATGGTTAGGTACTAAATATAACCTTATGGTTAACTCAGGAGCATCAGCAAATGAATTAACTATGTTAGCCTTGAATTATATCCATGGTGAAGGTGAAATTATTGTACCCCCACTTACTTGGATTTCAGATATTTCATCTGTTATTTTTAGTGGAATGAAACCTGTGTTTTGTGATATTAATTTAAAGAATTTTTCATTTGATATTGAGAAATTAAAACAAGTTATTACTCCGAATACAAGAGCTATATTTTTAACTCACGTACTTGGTGTTAATGGATTAACAAATGAACTAATTCAATTATGTAATGAAAATAACATTCTATTAATTGAAGATGTTTGTGAATCTCATGGTACAACATTTAAAGGACAAAAAGTAGGTACCTATGGTTTTGCAAGTAATTTTAGTTTCTATTTTGCTCATCATATGTCTACTATTGAAGGTGGAATGATTTGTACCAATGATGAAAAATTCTATCAAGTATGTAGAGCATTACGTTCTCATGGTATGATGAGAGAAATGACTAATAATGAAATGAAACAAGAAATCATTGATGCTAACCCTGATTTGAATCCTGACTTTATCTTTATTCGTCCCGCTCATAACTTCAGAAGTACTGAATTAAATGCGGTTATTGGTTTGTCTCAAATTAAAAAATTAGATTCAAATAATTCACACCGTGTTGATAATTTTAAGTATTTTATGGAACGTTTAGATTCAACTAAATATCATACTGATATTGAAATGGATGGACAATGTAATTATGCTTTTATTGTTGTATTGAAAGATGGTGATTTTGAATTTAGAAACAAAGTAGAATCAACATTGCGTGAAAATGGAATAGAATTTAGACGGGGTCTATCAGGTGGAGGTAATCAATTAAGACAACCTTGGTTTAAAAAACATTTTAATATAGATCATTCTCAGTTTCCTAATATGGACCATGTACATCATTTTGGTTGGTATGTTGGTAATTATCCTTCATTAGAACGTGAAAAAATAGATACTTTAATTAATGTATTAAATTCATTATAAATGAGAGTAAACGTATTACCTGATGTTGGGATTTATAAACATAATGTTCATTATGATTATAGAGGTGAATTATGGACTATATGGAAAGAAGGTGAATTTCCTAGAACTGATTTAAAATTTAACCACGATAAAATATCAACCTCCAGAAAACATGTTTTAAGAGGTATTCATGGAGATTCTAAATCATGGAAATTAGTAGAATGTTTATATGGTGAATTATATTTTGTAGTAGTTGATAATAGACCTGAGTCACGTAATTATGGTAACTGGACAAGTATGATGTTATCAGACAAAACTAGACAATCAGTTTTATTACCTCCTGGTTTTGGAAATGGATTTTTAGTAATGAGTGATTTTTCAATTTTCCATTATAAATGGGCATACCCAGGTAAATACCCTGATGTAGAGGATCAATTTAGTTTAAATTGGAAAGATCCTAATTTAGGAATTGAATGGCCTATTGATAACCCAATATTATCTGAAAGAGACAAACATTATGGACTTTAAAAAATATATTAATGAAATTTCTGATTTCCCAAAATTAGGAGTTTCTTTTAAAGATATATCTCCTTTATTAAAATCAACCTGGTTTCCATATGCTATTCATCTAATGGCTGGTAAAGTAGAACACCCTGATTATTGGGTAGGTATTGATTCTAGAGGATTTATATTCGCTTCAGCTATAGCTGCTTCCAGAGGTGGTGGATTAATTATGTGTCGTAAAAAAGGCAAATTACCTCCTCCAGTAATTAGTCAAACTTACTCTTTAGAGTATGGTGAGGACACTTTAGAAATCCAACCAGGTAAAGGTAAAGTTGTAATTGTAGATGATGTTTATGCTACTGGAGGTACTATGGATGCTGTTGAAAAACTATGTGTAAAAGCAGGTTATGAAGTAGTAGATAAACTAGTATTAATTGACTTAAAATATCTTCATGAACCTAATAATATTAAAAGTTTAGTTTCATATGAGTAAAAAAGTAGTAATTGTTGCTTCTCCCTTAGAAACAGGTTTAGCAAATGAAGTAAATGGGTATCCTATAATTTATAGTGGTGTTGGAAAAATTAACGCCACAATGGCTGCTTATAAAGCATTTACTGAAGGATATGATGAAATAATTAATATTGGTTCTTGTGGTTCATTAAAATTAGAGCGAGGTGATATTTTAAATATTGGATTTGTTTTTCAAGATATTGATGCTACTCCTTTAAGTAAGTATGGACATACACCTTTTGAATCAAACTCTTCTCAAATAGTTGTAAACCGTCTTTCTGATTTAACTTGTTTTACTACAGATTATTTCGTAGATTTACAACAATTAGATAAATATTCACCATCTTATATTAGTATGATACATAGGTGTGATTGTTTTGATATGGAATGTTTTGCAATTGCTAAGGTAGCTAAACGTTTTAATATTAAATTCAAAGCATATAAATGGGTCTCAGACAATGGGGGTGATGTGAGTTGGGAAGAAAATTGTAAAAATGGATTTGATAAAGTAAAAGAAATAATAAATGCCAATAGCTAAGTTATATCATATTATAGATGAAACGCCTACAACTAAACGTTTCTTTTTTGAGGTACCTGAATTAGAAGTATTAGATTTTATTCCTGGTCAATTTATTTCATTTGAATTTCCTATTCATGAAAAACCATCTAAACGTGTAAGACACTT
>Ga0222713_10007530_pt1 | contig 10186 bp, 12 predicted proteins | sample C33_649DmetaG_FD_165061 | JGI IMG/M metagenome (GOLD analysis project Ga0222713, IMG submission 165061) | Estuarine water microbial communities from San Francisco Bay, California, United States - C33_649D | ecosystem: Environmental > Aquatic > Marine > Unclassified | place: USA: California... | reverse complement strand
CTATTAGAGTTCGAGTAGGCGGTTCTTGGGCAAACATAACCACAACACCATAAACAAAAGAGATGCCAATGAAATACTATAAACAATTACTGACTGGCCAAATTATTTCTGTAGTAGATGACAGTGCAGAACCACTGCCTAATGATGCTGTAGAAATGACTACGGAACAAGTTGAAGACCACATCATTGATACACAAGCCAAAATGACATTTAATGATTTGTCATATGATGCCAAGCGCCGTGCAGAGTATCCACCGTTTACAGTTTACCTTGATGCTGTGGTCAAAGGCGACCAAACAGCCATAGCCGCATACATCGCAGCTTGCCAAGCTGTCAAAGCAAAATATCCCAAATCATAAACATGACACAACCTGTATGGATCACCCCTGCTGGCAACCTTGGTGTAATACCAGTTGGTGTGTTCTTTCAGCTGACGCTTCTTGGAGAACTACCCGGTGAGCCTGCCGCAGATCTTTATTATACTGTTATAGCTGGTAGATTACCGGATGGTATTCAGTGTGCTGCCAACGGTGTAATTTCTGGCACACCAGATGCTGTGGCCAGCCTGCAAGGTGTGCCAACAGAAGTGGGACGTAATACCACCAGCAAATTCACTGTGCGAATGTATCCTGAAGAGGATCCTACCAACATACGCGATCGCACATTCAGTATCACTGTGGCAGTAATTCCTGAACCTGTATGGATCACCCCTGCTGGCCTGGTTGCATCATACTATGACAGTGACCCTGTAGATTATCAATTTTTATTTGAAGAAGTGTACACTCCAGACACCACAGTGGTCACCCTGGCTGCTGGTGTCTTGCCTGGTGGTTTACGACTGAGTCTTGACGGTCGTCTTACTGGGTATGTGCAACCCACTCCAAACGTAGACGAAATAGCAGGCTATGATCTGGCTGCACAAGACGTTGACCCTTATGACTTCTTGAGTCAAAGCATTAGTAAAAACTTCCAATTTACTCTGCAAGTCAGCAATGGCAATGCTTCTAGTTTGAGAACATTTGAAATTTTTGTGTACAGTCGCAGTCAAATGCAAGCCAGTGATGCAGTGTTGATCGACAACAATACATTTGTGACCGCAGACGAAACACCATACCAAGCTCCATTTTTAACTAATGCTGATCCAAGCAATCTTGGAACGTTTAGAAGCAGTAACTATTTTGCCTATCAATTTATAGGCGAAAACTACATAAATCAACCTATTACCTATGCCATATCAGTAAACGAAGGTGCTGGCTTTGCACCTGGTTTGACATTGGATCCCACATCAGGTTGGTACTATGGTTATATTCCTGATCAAGGAACTACCGAAACTGACTACAGTTTTAACGTAGTGGTATATCAAAATGAGTTTATCACTCCTGCCATGACCATAACAGAAACTGTGGCAGCTACCGGTTATGTCACTGCCAACTACATAACCAACACACTTGAACAAAACTTGCCCTTTAGACTGGTCAGTGATTTTGGTGGCATGACTGCTGGCACATTATACTATATTGATACCATTGTGAGTGAAACCGCAGTGTGGAATACTACCAATGACCAAATAACTTCTTACAACACTGTGTTCACAGTGCATTTGGCTGACAGTTCAATACCACCATTGACTAATGCCACTGGAGCAGCGGAAGCCACACTCATAGTTGAATGTACCGAAACTGACAGCAACACCAAAAGAATCACTTGCTCAAGCACTGCAAATTTAGGCATAGGACAACCGCTAATATTCACTGGCACGGCATTTGGTGGCATAACTGCTGCTGCCCAAACAATTTATTATGTTATTGAAATAACAAACGAGCATCAATTCAAAGTAAGTGATCATCCTTATTCGCCTACAGAAGTCAACACACCAGTCACACTAACCACTGCTGCTGGTTCAATGATTGCCAACTTGATTTTGGCTAGTGCAGCATATCCATTTTCACTGACCATAACCGGCGCAGTTGATGCTGAAGTTGTGTGGAATAGTCCAACAAATTTAGGCATTATTGAAAATGGTGCAACCAGCATGTTCAAAGTGTCTGCCGTCAATCGTGGTGGCCGTACCATGAAGTACAGACTCAAGAGTGGCGCATACAATTCATTGCCGCAAGGCTTGAAACTCATGCCATCAGGAGATATTGTAGGTCGTGTGAGTTTTGACACATTTGCCTTGGATCTCGGGCTTACTACATTTGATCAAAGTTTTGCCATCAACAGAAATCTAGTCAGTTTGGGCACAACATTTGATCAGACGTATGTGTTCACTGTAAATGCCTATGCCGAAGACACCAATCAAACCATCTACGAAGTGGCCAGCATACAAGTCGACAACGGCGGCTCAGGCTACAGTTTCTTAAACAAGCCCACAATTGCTATCAGTTCACCAGTGGGAGCCAGTGCAGTCACAGCAGAAACAGGATTTATAACCGTAGTAGGCGGTGCAATCACTGCGGTAGCATTATCAGAAAATGGTAATGGTTACACATCACCCCCTACAGTTACAGTCACACAAGGATTTGGCGGCTCAGGAGCCAGTCTTACTGCTGTGATGGCAGCAACTGGCAGTCGTGATGCAATTAGTGTTTTTAAAACTTTTAATATAAAAGTAATTCGCGAATACAACAGACCCTATCAAAATCTCTATGTGAGAGCCATGCCGCCCCCCAATGATCGTGCGTTGATTCGCAGTTTGTTAGACAATGCGGAAATTTTTCCAACTGAATATCTGTACCGTGCTGATGACCCTAACTTTGGCAAAAGCACACAAGTAACGTATGCTCATGCATTTGGTCTGGCACCTGACATCTTAGAACGTTATGTGGCCAGTTTGTATGAAAATCACTACTGGAAAAATTTAATTTTGGGACAAATAAACACAGCCCAAGCCATAGATCCAGTCACCGGCGAAGTTGTGTATGAAGTTGTGTACAGCAAAATTATTGACAATCTTGTGAACACCGCAGGTGAAAGTGTGAACAAAATTGTAACACTACCTTATGCCATTGTTGATCCTGCAGACGGTAGTACCATAATCACATCAGTGTATCCCAACAGCCTGGTCAACATGCGAAACCAAGTGATTGATGTTGTGGGACAAATTTCAAACGCCTTGCCACTATGGATGACTTCTAAACAACCTAATGGGCGTGTGTTAGGTTTTACTCCAGCTTGGGTGATTGCTTATGTGAACCCAGGTCGTGCCAACGAAATTGCATATTTTATACAAACTTACTTTGCCCAGCAACTCAATTCAGTTGACTTCAAAGTAGATCGTTATATTCTAGACAGAGTATTGAGCAGAAATTGGGATACGGATGTACAGCACTGGATCCCACGCCCACCCACATTGACCACATTTGATCGATTCAGCACCGGTGGTAAAGTGTTTATTGGAACTGTAGATATTGCCACCAGCTTGGCTTGGTCAGATGTCAACAACCGATCATTAGCATATATTAATTCATTGGGCGGACTTGACGGAATTATCAATGACGTCGAGGGCAAAACTATAATTTTCCCCAATCAAGAAGAATACAACGGGCCGCCAGGCAGCAATTATGCCACACCTGATGATGCCTGGCAAACATGGGATGCACCGTCGGGTGGTGTGTTAGGCATACCAGACACATATTTTGATGCTGCTGGGTCGGACTTTTCTACCACAGTGCCCGGTGACGACATCAGCACCATCAACGAACGCATGGCAATTTATACCATACACATTGACCCGTTATCACAGTGTTTGCAACTGACCCTGACCACTCAAACTGAAGAAAATGATTATGTGCAAGTTCTGGGTGGTGATTTTTATAGAACTGCGTTTCTTTACTATCCCACAACCCCAGGCGACGGACTTACCCTAATCAGTTGGTTGTTCCTGATCACGATTGTAACAGATGAAACTATATTCGACGAAGGCAGCTTGAAGTTCATAGCACCTGTGGATATGTACGATCCAACAGATACCTATGATAAATATCTAGTATTCCCCAAGAGCAATATCTTGGCTTAACAAGGACAAAAAATGGCAAGTAATATTAACCCAAACAACATTGACGGATCTTATCCAGTAGCTGGTCAAGACAACAACAGTCAAGGTTTCCGTGACAATTTTACCAATATCAAGGTAAATTTCCAGTATGCTGAAGAAGAAATCAATGATCTAGAAGCCAATTCTATTCTCAAAGCAGCTCTCTCAGGATCTACTCTTGACAACAACATGAATAACAATACCATTTATGCTGTGAATTTAAATGATGTTAGTACCACAAGAATTGCTGCCACAGCCACTTCGGGCACAGTTACCTTGAACTATGCCGAAGGTCAGTATCAAACTGTGGCACCCAGTTCAGGTTCGATCACTCTGGCATTTACTAACTTTCCGGCCAGTGGTTATTTTGGTAGTTTACGTGTGGCCATTGTTGTGAGCAACACTGCCTTTACAGTCACACTGCCAGCAGCAGTCACATTGGGCACCACTGGCCTGCAAGGTTATTCAGGTGGAGTGATCACATTTAATTCCACAGGCACATTTGTATTTGATTTTTCAACGTCAGATGGCGGAACAGTTATTACCATTAATGATGTTACTCGTGCCAACAACGTGTTGACCAATCCCTTGTTCCTCACAGTGAGTGAAGATCTTGCTGCATCAGCCGCAGCCAGCCTAACCAAGACCACCAGTTATTTTTCTACCGCAGCAGCAGAAACTGCTACCTTGGCAGCAGGCGCAGAAGGACAAATCAAAGTGTTTTCTGCTGTGGATATTTCATCAGGTAACATGGTGATCACTGTGACCAATGCAGGTTGGAAATCATCCGGCACAGGTACTGCAACATTCTCCGCACGTGGTGCCAGTTGCACACTGCAATACACCAATTCCAAATGGTTCTGTATTGGCAACAATGGCGTGACATTTGCTTGACCAAAAGCATTGACACAGCATTGCAACTCAGTTACAATGCACTATGGAACATCCACTAATCGGCGACTTGAATGACTTGACTCTTGATGAGTTGAGTACCAAAGTCGCCGATCTCAATAGCAAACTCAGTATGGCCATGAGAACTGGCAATGGGCATCTATGCAATCAAATACGCATGGCCATTGAAAGTTATCAGGTCAAGTATCAAGAAAAACTACAAGAATCATACAAAAAATCTGACGCCAACTTTGACGACAAAATTAAAATACAATGAAGCAGAACAAGCACGGCGAACAAGTATTCAACGAAGCAGACCTAGTGGACTTAATCATGCGTGGCTTTGACCCATCTGGATTTGATGGCATGATTGTTGACTCGTCAGTGGATCTAGAAACAGCCGCACTCATGTTAGACAATGTGCCCCGACTGATTGCCTACAACGATCTGATGGAAACCATGCCTACAGAGGAATATGATCATCGCTGCCAAAGTCGTTGGTACATGCCCGATACGTATCAACACCTTGATATAGCAGAACATGTGCTTGGCCTATGCACTACAGATGCTGAACTGCAACGTTGTGGTGAAGAACTGTTGTTGTTTCAAGAACGTGACTTGTTTAATCTGCTACGATATCTCAAATACCTTGTGGATGTGATGACACAGAACAATTTGATCTGGGGTGTGGGTCGAGGTTCAAGCACAGCCAGTTTTGTACTGTACAAATTGGGAGTACATCAAATCAACAGCATGTACTATGAATTAGATCCCGCGGAATTTTTACGTTAAATATTGTTTTAAGGAGATGATCATGGCAGGAAATGTACACAGAACAGCCAATGGCAAAACGCTAGACATGCGTAGTTTGGCACTGAAAAATGAACAGGTTCGAGCAGTAGGCAACATGAAGGTCAATGCCCGCGGAGATGTTATTAACGATGCTGGCTTGGTTACTCATGCAAAGCCTCAACAGCTTCACAAGCAATACAGTCAACAAGTTCAACCAAGAAAAGGAAAAGAAGGATGAAATCTGCGTACAGCGCACACCAATTTGACAAACATCAAATCAAACCATTAAATGATTCGGTTATTGTGACCGACATGACATTCGACGAACGCTTTACCACAGGTGGTATTGTGTTGCTCAATGACAATGGCAAAAGCACAGGTATCCGTCCACGCTGGGGACAAGTGTATGCTGTGGGTCCTGAGCAACAAGATGTTCGAGTAGGGCAATGGGTGTGTGTGGCGCATGGTCGATGGACCAGAGGCATTGAAGTAGAAGATGAAACTGGTAAGAAAACTCTGCGCAGAGTTGATCCAAACGATCTGTTAATTGTGAGCGACGAACAGCCACAAGACGAAACATTCTCGGGCGCCATTCACGTAGAAGCCAAACCCAGTCACATGCAACACAACTGATGATAATCGACTGGAATGTTGATAACATTGTTTCTGAACTTCAGAAATGTTATTGGGCCACAACAGATCCCAAAATGGACGGTTTTACCACTTGGCGTTGCAAACAAGACTTATATCGTGTACAATTTGCACTAGAAGACATGCTAAACAAATGCCCAACCTATGCTGGTGAACAGGAGTGGTTGGCCGAGCAAAAATTACAACGTGAACAAGATCAAATGTGGCAAACTCTAAGTGCAAAAAAATCTCGATAGGCAACTGTAAATGAGCAAAGGATCACGACCACGCCCGTTTTCAGTAAGCCAGGATCAATTCATCAATAACTGGGACACAATCTTTGGCCGGAAAAAAGTTGCTGAGTATCAGTGTTACTGCTATAATTGCAACAAGGACATACTGGGCGAAAACAAAAACTTTCCCTATGTGTTGACTCACATGATTGTTTGTCCCACATGCGGCAACAAACGTTGCCCACACTCAACTGATCATAACTTAACATGTTCAGGCTCAAATGAACCGGGCCAACTAGGAAGCAGATACTAATGAAAGAACTATGGGTAGAAAAATACCGTCCCAGCACAGTGGACGGTTATGTGTTTGTGGATGAAGCGCAGCGAGAACAAGTGCAGGCTTGGATAAAAGATGGATCAATTCCACACTTAATGTTGAGCGGACCAGCAGGCACAGGCAAAACTACTTTGGCCAAACTGTTGATCAATGAGTTAGATATAGATGACTTTGATGTGCTGTATGCTAACGGATCCAAGGAAGCCCGCAAGATTGAATGGGTAGACAAGCTGATCTCTTTTTGTCAGACCATGCCATTTGGTAAATTTAAGGTAGTGTTGATCGACGAAGCTGACTACATGAATCCTACTTCTGTACAGCCCGCGCTTCGCAACCTCATGGAAGACTATTCGCAATCAGTGCGTTTTATTCTTACCTGCAACTATCCCAGCAGAATCATTGCGCCGCTACATTCACGTTGCCAAGGGTTCCATATTACCAAGACTGATCACACAGAGTTCACAGCCCGTGTGGCCACTGTGCTGGTCTCAGAAGGTGTGGAATTTGATTTAGACACACTAGACACTTATGTCAAGGCCACATATCCAGATCTGCGCAAGTGTTTGAATCTGGTGCAACCTAACAGTCAAAGCGGCCGACTTGTGCCGCCTACCGCCGCAGACAAATCTGCCAAGGACTGGAAGTTGGATTGTGTGGAACTGTTCAAAGCAGGGCGTGTGCGGGAAGCCAGAACTGTGCTGTGCCAAAGTGCAGACGCAGAGGAATCCAACGAAATCTTCCGTTGGATGTATGACAACCTGGACTTGTGGGCCGCTACGCCCGAACAACAAGATCAAGCTATTGTGATCATAAGGAACGGTGCAGCCAATGTGCCACTAGTAGCTGATCAAGAAATCAACTTGAGTGCCACCTTAATTGAATTGAGTCAATTTGAATGAGATATCTAATCCTAACTTACTACAAAAAACCCACAGGTCAAATTGACGAAGTAATGGCTGTGGCCAAAAACTTAAAAACAAGAGACCATGCTACTGCCAATGTTATACTTGACTTCAAGGAACTCTCTGTAGTAAAATGCAGTATGGGCGGAGTTCAGGTGCCCAGAGACTTTGATAGAATTGTAGAGTACTACATGGAACACTACGAATCTACCATTACCAGATTGTTTAACGAAAACGGATACACAGTTGAATACCGCAAAAAAGACGCAGAAACACAACCCGCAGAGTCTAATCCTAGTTGACGCCGATGGCGTGATTTTAGATTGGGAATATGCATTCTCAGTTTGGATGGAACAGCACGGCTTTGTTAAAACTGAAGGCAGTCAGTTCATATATGATATTGGCAAACGCTACGGGATTGATCACGAACAAGGTCGCAAATTAATTAAGATTTTTAACGAATCGGCTGCCATTGGGTTCTTGCCACCCTTGCGAGATGCCATGTACTATGTAAAGCGTCTGCATGAAGAACATGGCTATGTGTTTCACTGCATTACCAGTTTGAGTCTTGACGCCAATGCTGGCAAATTACGAGAAATGAATCTGCGTAAATTGTTTGGAAAGACAGCATTTGAGAAAATTACATGTTTGGAAACTGGTGCTGATAAAGATCAAGCCTTGGAGCCCTACAGAGATTCAGGCTGCTGGTGGGTAGAAGACAAACCGGAAAATGCAGAAGTTGGACACAAATTAGGGTTACGTAGCATCCTAGTGGAGCATGGTCATAATATGAATCATGTCAACGAACAAATTCCGGTTGTCAAAAATTGGCGGGAAATTTACGCGATAATCACCTCCTAATCTGCGTACAATTTCAACACTGACCCAATGATGCTGTGGCGTTGAATATCGCGGCCTTCTAAAGCACACACAGCAATACCTGCAACAGGCGTTGCCTGTAATCGTTCACACAAGTCCATCAAGCCGTTGTCGCCTTTATTGCGATCAGCTTGCTCGACATCACCTGTGACAACAATCTTACTGCCAGAACCTATGCGGGTCATCAGCATCTTGACCTGGGCCGGAGTTGCATTTTGCATTTCGTCGGCTATTATCCATGAGTTTTTAAAGTTGCGGCCTCGCATGTATGCCAGCGGCGAGATCTCCACTACCTGATCTTCTATCATGGCCAAGATGTCTGCTGGGCGATAATACTCTCGCATGACGTCCAACAGCGGTCTGGTCCATGGTTCCATTTTGGCAACTAAATTGCCCGGGAGGAAACCATGACTTTCTCCCTCCACACCCACTGCTGGGCGTGTCATCACTATCCTATCACATGTGCCTTCTCTAAGTGCTCGTATGGCCGCTAACATTGCTAGATAAGTTTTGCCTGTTCCTGCAGGACCCACTGTTACCACTATGTCAGCGTCAGGGTTTTGTAGTGCCATAACCAATCGTTCCTGGTTTCGTGTGCGAGGGACCAAGTCAATTCTACGCGGTTGTGGGCGTAGAGTTTGATTGAAGTGTATGGTGTTTTCCACTGCCTGATTCATCTTTTTTTGTTGTGCTTTTAGGGCGCGATTTCTGCTCAAAGTTTCTATACTCCTTTTGTCCTTGATGGACAATCCTATTTACGGTGTAGAAATCATCAAGATATGTGGACTGATTTGGTGCCGGCCGACTACTAAATACTGATCAGGCGGAATACAATTGAAATATAAATTTGAAAACAAAGTAGAATTTTACATAACCAATGTGTGCAATTTGACTTGCGAAAACTGCAATCGTTACAATAACTATAACTTTCGTGGTTGGCAACGCTGGAGTGATTATGCTGACATCTATCGCAAATGGTCTGAATATATTGAGTTAAAAAATGTTGTGATCATGGGCGGCGAGCCGCTGTTGAATCCCACTGTGAATGATTGGATCACGGGATTGACTGACATTTTCAAATGTGGCGTGCAAGTATTGACCAATGGCACACGTTTAAATAACACGCCGGGATTGTATGACACACTGATATCATTGCCGCAGCGTGGCAGCCCAGTTACGGGACATATTCAAATAAGTTTACACAACATCAATCATTTTGATGAATTGCGACAAAATATCAAGGCTTTCTTGAGCACACCTCGAGAAGAGTACGGCACTGCCATTGGGGTTAGCTTGCCTAATGATCCCTGGAACGGAATGTATTATTCATTAAGAGATGTAAATGGCGTGCTAGTCAATGTGCATTTGGCAAATGATTTTCACACTGCTTCCATACAACCCACGCCTGATGGTAGATTTACTCTGCATAATTCTGATCCCATTGTGGCGCATGAAAAATGTGGTTTTGCCAGGTACAAATGCTATC
>Ga0222713_10007529_pt1 | contig 10187 bp, 7 predicted proteins | sample C33_649DmetaG_FD_165061 | JGI IMG/M metagenome (GOLD analysis project Ga0222713, IMG submission 165061) | Estuarine water microbial communities from San Francisco Bay, California, United States - C33_649D | ecosystem: Environmental > Aquatic > Marine > Unclassified | place: USA: California... | reverse complement strand
AATGGTTTGAAAGTTGATGTAGAATTGTTTAATAGGCATTTTGAAAACAAAACCAGCAAAGATAGGAATGGGTTTGTTTATACTCAATATAACCTATATACCGCAACAGGACGACCTAGTAATAGGTTTGGTAACATTAACTATAGTGCATTGAACAAAGAAAATGGATGTAGGGCATCATTAATTAGTAGATACGGTGATGAAGGTATGTTGTTTATGATTGATTATAGTGCCTACCACCCCCACATAGTTGCAAAGTTAATCAATTATAACTTACCGACAAATGCTTATGAATATCTTGGTAAGTTGTATTATGGTAAAGAAACTTTGACGGATGAAGAAATCAAAGCGTCAAAGAATCTTACTTTTCAATGTATGTATGGTAATATTCCAGTTGAACTATTAGAAATACCATATTTCAAGAAAATGAGTGATTATATTGCTCATAGATGGTTATTCTTTAGTGAACATGGTTATGTAGAAACTCCCATTTATAAAAGAAGAATTACTAAAAATCATATAAATGAACCGAGTCCAAATAAACTGTTCAATTATATCTTACAAGCAAGTGAAACTGAATTTGGTATGCAATCATTGGTTAGAGTAAATGAATACTTGAATAGTAAACAAACCAAAGCTATACTATATACTTATGATAGTGTTTTGTTTGATTGTCATACCAATGATAAAAAAGAAACTTTGGTGGAATTGAAACGGTTAATGTCAAACAATCAATTACCAGTTAAATGTTACATTGGTAAGAATTATGATGAAATGATAGTAATTGATATTTAAAAACTTTGATTTTCGTGTATATAGTAATATTTATATATACGAATGAATACAGATGCAGAAATAAAATTAAAAGACTTACAAAGTAAGTTAGAACAGGTTGACACTGTTATGCCATTGCCATTCAGTCAACAGATGCGAGAAAGTTTTCCGTTATATAAGATATTTGGTGAACAAGGAGATTATCATCCAAAAGAAAAAAGTTTACTAATAAAATGGTTAAAATTATCCGCTGACATTGAAACGATTTTAAAAAGCATAAAACAACTCAATGATGATTCTGTAATTAACGCAGTAGATAAAAATAAATTATATCAAAATTATGCTGATATTAAGTCTAGAATTGAATTGGCATCTGGTACATCTGTAACATTGGCAAATGTAACTTCTGCAAAACCAACTGGTTTTATTCATCAAGACATCAAAAAGTTTTATGAATCATTTAATAAAAGTGGTTATGCAAGTAAAGATAAGAAAAAAGAAAATACCGCAGATGTAGTATTATTGTATAATTGCAGTATATCCGAAATTCAAATTGCATTAAAAGATAGAAAAGTAAGTGGTACCACTGAAAGTTTATGTGAAATAACTGGTACTGGAAAGAAATTCGCAATGGTTTCTTTAAAAGCAGGTGGTGATAGTTATCGTATCGGAAGAATGAAAGGTGCTTTTGACATACTTCCAGATAAATTAAGTTTTTCTGGTACACCTGCACAAAGAGAAAAATACTATCAATGGTTGCAGTCACAACAATTAGATGGTAAACCAATTGAAAAAGATCCACGCAGTGTATTTACTGGTGGTGCTCCTATATTTGAAGAAATTTATATTGGTAAAACACTACTAACTGAAATTGAATTTATATCATCATTAAAGTCGTCTCTTAATAGAATTTCATCTAAAATAGGAGATTTATCTGCCGAATTAACAAAAGGATGGAGTGATTTTACACAAAAAGTTAAAAACACTATTGTAAAGATTTTTGGTAATATTGAACAAAAATGTCAAGAAGACATGAATTATGCTAGAAATCAATATTCTGCTATGTTTAATAGTTGGGATAATATTGAAAAAGAAACTGGTGTTTTATCAGAAGCAAGAGAATCCGATGAAGAATTGGTAAAGATGACGGATTCATTGAAGAAAAATGTTACTATATTTATTCAACAAGTCAATAGAATTCAACCAGATTCATTATTTAGTGCCATTAATGAAAAGGTAAGATTAATAGATAATAAGAATTTGTTCATGGTACAACTTACAGGAACTACACCGGAAGATGTAAAAGAAGTAAAGAATGCTTCTATAAAGGTTTATAACGATTATTTTAACGCATCTACTAAGGGTGATGTTCCGTTAAATAAAGGTGCTTTTAGACCGATGAATATTTTCAATTCTAACATTGCAGCTATTGTATTTTATGAAAAGTTCATTGAAAGGTTTATGAATGTTGGCAATGAAGCTCAAATTAAGAAAGAGTTTATTCAATTTGCAAGTCAAATATCTGCCGAAGCAATTTTCGGAAACAACGATAGTCTTCCTCTTGTAGTATTTAATGGTAAGACAATTAACAGAATGGGAACCAAGAATGAATTTTCAAGTGGTAAAAAGTTAATTGATGCAAATGAAAATAAGAATTTTAGATTAAGTAAATTTGAAGTTAGTAAAAATAAAGAGGGAACATATTTCGTTGTATATTTATATATTATCTTTGATATACGAGAAGAAGAAGAAAATGGAAAAGTAGAAGTAAAACCATTTTATTCGGCAATTGAATTAAGAAATGAAAGAGGAAGTAAGTTTTCTTTCAAGACAGAAATTCACCGTTCCAATTTAAGTGAAGAAGATGTATTTTAATTATGAACATCAAACAAATATTTTTTGAAACATTAGAAAAGGCAAGTACCGACAATTCAATTGAAAACGGTATATTTGACATTTCTAAACAAGAACATATTGAAGTACTAAGAGAATATCTATTAGAATCAAATATAGATTCTAAAATTGTCAATCAATATTTGAATAAAATGCTTGAAGGTAAATATCCTGAAAGACAAGCATACAATTCAAATGGTATTCTCGTAACATTTCCAACTCCTGAATACAAACAAAAAGCTATTCAAAGAGGTACTCATTTTGAAGAAAATCCAAAAAAAGGTCAAGCCAATGTGTTTACAAGAGATGAACAACCAGAACAACCAAGTGGTCAACAAATTGAATTTGAACCACAACAAACTCAATCTGTTCAACAACCAGTACCACAACAAAAAAAGAGTGATGATAGAACTCCTGAAGAAAAAGAACAAGATGCTTTAGCAATTGAAAAAGAATTGACTAATGAATATACATTAGAAGAAGCTTTAAAATACGGATTTTATAACAAAAGAAATAGTTGGTTTGATTCTTCGGGAGATTATGTTGGTAAATTGTGGAATATAGATGGTAAACAATTAATAATAAAATAAATGAAGAATAAACAACTATTGTGTACATTTACCAATTCCAAAGAATATAATGACATTATCCAAGAAATAAAAAATTTCTATAGTGTTATTAACGGTAAAATATTTTTGCTATGTAATGTCAACAACCCAAAAGAATTGTATGCTACATATAATGTTGACATAATCGATGGGAATACGATGAAATTTCGTAACACCATTAGTGTTCATAGAAAAAAAGATACAAATACTCTTTATACTTTGAATGCGATGAACAAGTTGATTGCTGAAGAAAACAATGGTGTTTTTGATAAAACATTTCAATTGGATTGGAATCTCTACAGAAATTCAATTATTTTAACGAGCGAAGTATCGGTCAAAATCGTCTCTGTCAAAATTTTTGATATAATAAGTTGAATTCTTTTCGGATGTCATATATATTGATGACAACTTAATTGGTTGTCGTTAAATAATTCGTGTGAGTTATCTAATTAACTAATTAACTAAATTAATAATTAAAAAATTATGGCATTAGATATATCAAAATTGAAGAGCCGTTTGAGCTCTCTAACAAACCAAGGCAACAAAACCAATCTAATTTGGAAACCAAAGCCTGGAAAACAAGTGGTTCGTATCGTTCCCTACAAGTATCAACCTGATAATCCTTTTATTGAGTTGAAGTTCCACTATAATATCAACAACAAGACTTATCTATCTCCCGATAGTTTTAACCGTCCTGATCCAATCGTTGAATGGTCTAATCGTATGAAGAAGACCGGAAACAAGGAAGACTGGATTTTGGGTAAGAAGATGGAACCAAAGATGCGTACATATGCTCCTATCATCGTTCGTGGTGAAGAAGGTGAAGGTGTTCGTTTCTGGGGATTCGGTAAGAATGTTTACCAAGAAATTCTAAGCATCATCAACGATGTTGATTATGGTGATATTACTGATTTGGTAAATGGTCGTGATATTGTAGTAGAATTCCGTACCGCAGAAGATTCTGGTAAGTCATTCCCAGAAACTACAATTCGTGTTAAGCCAAATGCAAGTGTTGCAATTGATGTCGCTCAAAAAGATATTCTAACACAACAAACCAATATTTTGGATTTGTTCCCAGAATTTTCATATGAAGAACTCAAGGGTGTAATGAATGCATGGTTGAATCCAGAAACTCAATCTCCTGAAGGAACTGTCAACACTATTGTTGAAGATGACGCTCCGTTTACCGCACCTCAAACACCAGCACCAAGTGCAGTTAAAAGTCCTACTGCCTCACCAAGTGCAAAGGCATCAAAATCAAATACGGATGATGTAGCAGCCGCTTTTGATAATTTGTTTAACAGTTAAATAAATTGTTTGTAATGGGGTGGTAGTATATATTACTGCCACCCCTATTTTAGTTTTATATTATTATGAAAAAGAAAAATCAAGTTACACAAGAAACTCCTCAAAGAGATGAGTTAGTAGAGTTACTCGCAAATGAGTTAAATAAAGCCAATAAAGATGGCGGTAAGATTGCTTATTTCTTGGATGAACAAGAAAATCCCGCTGAAATTAGTGATTGGATTAGCACAGGTTCTTCTATTCTTGATCTAGCCATTAGTAATCGTCCTCATGGTGGTTTACCAGTTGGTAAGATGGTTGAATTTAATGGATTGGAAGGAACTGGTAAGAGTCTAGTTTCTGCTCACGTTGTAGCAGATACACAAAAGAAAGGTGGTATTGCAGTTGTTATTGATACTGAAAATGCTGCTGCTCCAGAATTCTGGAAAAGTCTTGGTGTAGATCTATCAAAACTTCTATATGTTCAATGCGAAACTGTTGAAGATATCTTTGAAAAGATGGAACAAATGATTGGAATTGTAAGAAAGTCCAATAAAGATCGTATTCTTACTATCATCGTTGACTCTGTTGCAGCCGCATCAACAAAAGTAGAATTGGAAAGTGATCATGGTAAAGATGGATTTGCTACTGGTAAATCTATTATTATTAGTAAAGCTATGAGAAAGATTACCAATATGATTGGTAAACAGAAAGTTCTTACTGTATTTACTAACCAATTGCGTCAAAATCTAAATGCTATGGCATTTGGTGATAAGTATGTAGTGTCAGGTGGTAAGTCACTTGCTTATCATTGTTCAGTTCGTGTTCGTTTGAACAACACAGGTAAACTCAAGAAAGGTGAAGAAGTTATTGGCAATGAATGTAAAGCAGTAGTTGTTAAGAACCGTATGGGTCCACCACAACGTCAAGCTTCTTTTGATATTTACTTTGATAGTGGAATTGCAGATTATGGTTCTTGGATTAAGGTATTGAAGGAAAACAACTTGATTAAACAAGGTGGTGCTTATTATACCTATAAAAAAGATGATGGAAGTGAATGGAAGTTCCAGTCTAAGGACTTTGTAGAAACAATGAAAACAGATAAAACTTTGAGTGAAGAAGTTTACTTGAAGATTTGTGATTCTGTAATCATGAAGTACAAAGATCCAAATAGTATTATTGTTGATGACGCAGTTGTTGACAATGATGAAGATGCTGGTGTATCATCTGAGAATGAGTAATCTATCTGACAGTGAAAAAAAGAGGTTGTTTTCTTTATTTGATAATGTAAAACAAGAAGACAGAGTTGGAGGATTGAATAGATCCTCCGAATCTGAAATACTAATTGTTGATTTCATGAACACTTTTATTAGAGCGTTCATGGCCTCCCCCTCCCTCAATTCCAATGGTAATCATACTGGTGGAATTGCAGGGTGCTTAAAAAGCATTGGTTATGCAGCTAAACTAATTAATCCTACAAAGATTGTAGTTGTATCTGATGGTCAAGGGGGTTCACTGAAAAGACGGAAGATTTATCCTCAATATAAGAGTGGTAGAAAGACTAAGATTAGGCTTAATAGAGCTTATGATGATATTACTACACCAGATACTGAAGATAAAAATCTAAAGAAACAGTTGTTAAGAACCGTTCAATATTTAGATAAATTGCCTGTAACAACTATGGCAATTGATCATATTGAAGCTGATGACACAATTGCATATTTGGCAACAGAATATTTTAAAAATAGTAATGTTACCATTATGAGTGCTGATAAAGATTTCTTACAATTAGCTGGAGATAGAGTTAAAATCTGGAGTCCAACCAAAAAGAAATTGTATGGATGTGCAGAAATTCTATTGGAATATGGTATTAGTTGTAAGAACTTTATCAACTATAGAGTAATGGAGGGTGATGATAGTGATAATATTGACGGCATTAAAGGTGCAGGATTAAAAACTATTATCAAGTGTTATCCTATTCTTACAGAAGATAAACAGTATACATTACAAGAACTATATAATTATAGTGATACCCACAAGGGTAAATTGAAGTTATATGATAGTGTATTGGAAAACAAAGATATCATGCAACGCAATTATGATCTAATGCAGTTGCATGATACTCAAATTCAATCATTCTCGCAATTGAGAATTAATGAAATTATGGAAAAGCCAATCTGTAAACTTGACAGATTTGGTTTTAGCAAATTGTTGGTGGAAGATTGTATGCAAAATAACTTTCCAAATAGTATGATATGGTTGAATGAAGTATTTGGAAAAATTAATTCAATGGTTCTGTAAATATTCTTGGTTTACAGAAAAAGTATGATAGAGTTGGTGTAGATAAAATATATTAAAAATATGTCGGAAAAAATTATTGATAACCTAAAAAAATTCGGATCTGAATTCCAAATCAAATGTATTAGTGGTTTGGTGTCGGATAAAACATTCATTGAACGTATCAGTGATATCTTGGAACCAGATAGTTTTGAGACTGATGCACATAAATTTATCGTTAAAGAAACGATTAGTTATTTTCTTCAATACAAAGATTTGCCAACATTGGCAGTCTTTAAGGTTAAAGTAGATGGTATTGAAAATGAATTGTTGAAACAATCGGTAGTAGAACAACTTCGTTTGGTTTATCAAAAAATCAGTGATACTGATTTGAAATACATCAAAGAACAGTTTCTTGAATTTTGTAAGAATCAAAAGATTAAGAATGCTATTATGGAGAGTGTTGATCATTTGAAGAGTGGTCAATATGACAAAATCAAACATGTAGTTGATGTTGCGATGAAAGCTGGTATGGAACGCAATATTGGACATGAATATATGGTTGATATTGAAAAACGTATGAGTCAAATGGCTCGTAAAACCGTCAAGACTAATTGGACAGAAGTTGATAGTATTATGGATGGTGGTCTTGCTGGTGGTGAACTAGGAATTATCACTGCTTGTGCTGGTAGTGGTAAGAGTTGGGTTCTTGCTAAGATGGGTGCAGAGGCAATGAAACAAGGTAAGAATGTATTACATTATACTTTGGAATTGAATGAAAACTATGTTGGTCTTCGTTATGACGCTTGTTTTACTGGAATTGATTTCCAAAACATTCGTAACAACATTGACATTGTTAAGAAGAAGATTGCAGAAGTGCCTGGTAAATTGATTATTAAGTATTATCCAATCAAGACAGTATCTGCACATAGTTTGAAGCTTCATGCTGAACGTATTCAAACTCTTGGTACCAAGGTTGACATGATTATTGTTGACTATGCTGATATTCTACGTCCATCACAAAGTGAACGTAATAGTAACAGTTATAGTGAAGCTGGTGGTATTTATGAAGAACTTCGTGGTGTAGCTGGTGAATTACAAGTTCCCATTTGGAGTGCTTCACAGAGCAATCGTGCTGCTATGGATGAAGATATTATTCAAGCAAATAACATTTCTGATAGTTATCGTAAGATTATGACGGCTGACTTTGTTATGTCATTGAGTCGTAAGATGTCTGATAAACAAGCTAATACAGCACGATTCCATGTAATTAAGAATCGGTTCGGACCAGATGGTATTACATTCCCTGCTAGAATGAATGCTGGTTGTGGTGATATCAGAATCTTTGCGGAAAATAGTCGTGAAGGTATGGGTATCTTGAATGAAATGAGTCAAGAAGAAAATGTAGTCAAGAAAATGATGAGCAACAAGTGGAATGCTCATAGTACAGAGGACAGTGAATAACCTATATATCAATTTGGGGAGAAAAAGTTTCTATAAAACAAGATTTATTTAAAATTTTATTTTAGTCTTTTTCTCCCCGATTGGATAATTATTTTTTACCCATATGAATAAAGAAATTTATATTAAAAAACGTAACGGAAATTTAGAAAAGTTTAGTGCAGATAAAATCAATAAGGTTTTGCAATGGGCAACCGATGATGTTAAAAATGTTAGTTTTGAAGAAGTTGCTATGAATGCTCATCTATCATTCTTTGATAAGATGTCTTCTGGTGATATTCATACAATGTTGATTGAAGCTGCGTCAAATTTGATTAGTGAACAAAAACCCAATTATCAATATGTTGCATCAAGACTATTGAATTATAGATTGAGAAAGAATGTTTGGGGTGGAAAGAATCCTCCTAAACTACATGATCTTGTTAGAGCTAATGTTGATGCATTGGTGTATGACGAAGAAATTCTAGAATGGTATACCAAACAAGAATTTGATAAATTGGATGAATATTTGCGTCATGATAGAGATCTTAACTTTACATATGCTGGTATTAAACAGTTGTGTGATAAATATCTAGTACAAAATAGAGCTACTAAGGTTATTTATGAAACACCACAGTTTGCATATATGCTTATTGCAATGACTTTCTTTAAAGACTATAAAGAAAACCGTCTTGAATATGTAAAGAAGGCTTATAACTACTTTAGCAAACATAAGATTAATCTACCCACACCAATCATGGCTGGTGTAAGAACTCCAATGAAGAGTTATGCTTCATGTTCACTATTCACTGTAGATGACGATCTTCGTAGTATTTTCAGTAACAATAGTGCAGTTGGTTTTGCCACTGCAAGTCGTTATGGTATTGGATTGAATCTATCAAGACTACGTGCTACTAATGCTCCTATTCGTAATGGTGAAGTAATGCATACTGGTCCAATTCCATTTGCTAAAGCATTTGAATCTACTGTTAAGAGTTGTCATCAAAACGGAATTAGAGGGGGTAGTGCCACCGTCAATTTTGCATGGTTCCATTATGATATTCTAGACATTCTTGTATTGAAGAACAATCAAGGTACTGATGATAACCGTGTTCGTAAGTTGGATTATTGTATTGGATTAGACAAACTAATCTTTGAACGATTCTTAAAGAATCAAGATGTAACACTATTTAGTTACCATGAATGTCCTTCACTATGGAATACTTTTGGTATGGAAGGATTCAAGGAAAAGTATGAAAAGGCTGAAGCTAATAAGAACATCAAGTTCAAGAAGAAAGTACCTGCTCGTGAACTGATGGGACTATTGGCTAAAGAACGTCTTGAAACTGGACGTATTTATACAATGTTCGTAGATCATGCTAATGAACATGGTAGTTGGTTGGATCAAGTAGATACCAGCAATCTATGTCTTGAAGTTAATCACCCATTGATTCCAATCACTGATGTCAATGATAAAAACGGAGAAATTGGTGTTTGTATCTTGGCTGCTTTGAATTGGTTAGAAATTAAAGATGATGAAGAAATGGAAAGTGTCTGTGACATTATCGTTAGAATGTTGGATGCTTTAATTGAACATCAAGATTATTTCGTACCAGCCGCAGAAAACTTTGCTAAGAAACGTCGTAGTCTAGGTGTAGGTGTAAGTAATTTGGCTGCTCTATTGGCTAAAGAAGGATTGAAGTATTGGGATAAGGATGCTCCAAACTTTGTTGCTAAGTGGATGGAAAAGACTAGTTACTATCTAATCAAGGCTAGTGTTGAAATGGCAAAAGAAGTTGGTAAGTGTGAAAAGTTTGATCGTACTAAGTTTAGTCAAGGTGTATTGCCAATTGATACTTATAAGAGAGATGTAGATGAATTCATCACTGAACCTCTACATTGTGATTGGGA
>Ga0222713_10007528_pt1 | contig 10190 bp, 10 predicted proteins | sample C33_649DmetaG_FD_165061 | JGI IMG/M metagenome (GOLD analysis project Ga0222713, IMG submission 165061) | Estuarine water microbial communities from San Francisco Bay, California, United States - C33_649D | ecosystem: Environmental > Aquatic > Marine > Unclassified | place: USA: California... | reverse complement strand
CGACCTCGCCCTGCGCGAGCTCGACCGCTTTGAGCGCCTCGGGCTGCGCGGCGTGCAAATCGGCTCCAACATCAACCAGCGCAACCTCGACGATCCTGCGTTTTTTCCCATTTTTGAGGAAATGGCCCGCCGCGGACTCGCCCTGTTTGTGCACCCCTGGGACATGATGGGCAGCGACGACATGAAGCGCTACTGGCTTCCGTGGTTGGTTGGAATGCCCGCCGAGTCCAGCCGCGCGCTGTGTTCGCTCATCTTTGGCGGAGTGTTCGAGCGCCTCCCGTCGCTGCGGGTGGCCATTGCCCACGGCGGCGGATCGTTCCCTGCGACCCTCGGCCGCATCCAGCACGGGTTTGACGTGCGGCCCGACTTGGTGGCCATTGACAATGCCGTTCCGCCCACCGAATACCTCGGCAGGTTTTGGGTCGACAGCCTCGTGCACGACCCGCACGCGCTTGACAACCTGCTGCGCTTGGTGGGTGAAGACAAAATTGCGGTGGGGTCCGACTACCCCTACCCCTTGGGCGAGGTGGTTCCGGGCGATTTGGTCCGGAGCATGCCCTGGTCGGACGCGGTAAAAGCCAAGGTGCTGCGGCACAACGCCGAGCAATGGCTGTACGGCAGCTAGTACCTAGTAACTAGCTGCTAAATGAACCGCGGATCCGTCTCCATGACGTGGCCGCAGCTCGTGCAGGTGCGCTTGGTTTCGCTGCCGTAAAACTCGTTGAAGTGCGGAAGAAAGTCCTTTTCGATGTTGTGCAGCTCAAAGTAGGCGGCGTGCAGGGGGTGGTTGCAGGATTCGCAGAACCAAAGTAGGCCGTCGGTGAAGCCCTTGCCGGCGCGCTTGCGCTCGATGACGAGGCCGATGCTTCCGGCTTCGCGCATGGGGGAGTGTGGCGTTTTGGCGGGGCACACAAACATGTCGCCGGCTTCGAGGACGTGGTCAACGGGGCGCCCGTTCTCTTGGGTGCGCACGGTGATGCGGCCCTCGAGCTGGTAAAACACCTCTTCGGTCTCGTTGTAGTGGTAGTCCTTGCGGGCGTTGGGCCCGGCGACGACCATCACGATGTAATCTTCGGAGTCGGGGGTGAGGTTTTTGTTGCCGACGGGCGGCTTGAGTTCGTGGCGGTGCTCTTCGAGCCAGCGGTGGAAGTTGAAAACCATGACTCGAATATACTCCGCTACGGCTTAAGGACCTTCAGCGCAGCGCGGCCTTCGACGTGAATCAGGTAGAGTCCGCGGGGCCACGCCGACGCGTCGAGGCGCAGCTCGCTGCGATCGGCCTCGGTTTCGGCCATGAGTTGGCCCACGGCAGATCGCACCTGCACGCGGTCGCCCGCGCTAAGGCCCTCGATCACGAGCACGTCGGCCACGGGGTTCGGGTAGGCCGCGAGCGCGAGTCCTGCCGCTTCGTCGCCGCCTAAGATGTTCACCTTCATCACTCGGTAAAGTTGGGTGGTGCAGCTCGTGTCGTAGACCGCGAAGTTGAGCAGTCCGCGCGTGATGTCGTCGTAGCCGTCGTAAATCTTGGCGTCAATCGCGGCGGAATCTGAAAGGCAGAAGCAATTTTTTTCGAGCTCTAGGTTGAAATCGCTGCCGTTCAATACGTTATACAAATTGTTGTCGCAAAGGCGGTTGTCCTCGACCACCGGTACGCCGCCCAGAGTTCCCCATGCCGTGGTGCGGGCCACGGTGAGACCGTTTTCGTTGCTTTCGACCACGTTGTCGGTAAAGTAGGTGTCGTTGTACACGTCGGCCGCCCATTCGTTGCCGGTAAAGCTGCAGTTTTCGATGATGCAGGAATTGGCTTGGTTGATTCCGCGGCCGTTGTTGGTAAAGCTGCTGCTGCGAATCCAGGCTCCGCCAGGTGACTCCATGGCGCGGTAGTTGGCGTTAAAGCTGCAGTCATCAAATCCGATGTAGCTCAAAATAAACGGGTTGGCCGAAAAATACCCGTAGTTGTTGCTGTCAAAGTCGCAGGCCAGGAATTCCGTCGCAGAGTAGTAGCCGTTGGCGCCCACGTTGTTCTGCGCAAAGCGGCAGTTGGTTATGAAGTTTGTGTCGACTTGGCTGAAGGCGTTGATGAAAAGTCCGTAGTCGTTGTGGTAAAAGACCGAGGAATCAACATCCATCGGGCTGGGGTACATGAGCCCGAAGTAGTTGTGCTCGAAGCGCATGTGCTTCCAAGCGTGGTGCGTGCTGTCGACCTGGTCGTTGTCGAGGGCGTGGTAGGCATTTTTGAAGTGAACGGCGTTGAGGTCGACGGTTCCGCCCTGACTCCCTTTGACCAAGATGCCCGCCCAGGCGTATTTGTTGGTGTCGTTGGGCACCGCGCTTTTAAACACAATGGGCTGCGTTTTGGTGCCGCGGGCTACGAGCGCCCCCCGGATTTCTAGGTAGTATTGGCTGCCGGGACCCGGATTTTGGACCTTAACCACGACGCCCGGCTGAATCGTCAGGGTCTTGCCCGGAAAAACAACGATGGAGCCCGTCATAATGTAGGGGGAATTCGCGAGGGTCCAGGTCGTGTTGGTGTAAATGCCGCCTTGCACGTTGGTTTGGGCGGAAGCCCAGCCCGCAAGGGCAAAGCAAAGGGCGAGCAGGAGTGTGCGCATGATGGAGGTTTCTAGTCGCTTAACCCCAAAGAGGGCGCAAGGTTCGCACGCAACGGCATTCGGTTTGGCACGTTTTTAGTACTATGCGAAACAAAGTACCAAGTTTTATTTATATCTTTGCATTAATGAATACTGAAAATGCACGAGCGCAAATGCGCAAAGGGGTTCTCGAGCTCTGCGTGCTTCGGGTTTTGGGACGCGGAGAGGCGTATGCCTCTGACCTCTCAGAAGCCCTGAGGCAGGCCGACTTGCTCGTCGTTGAGGGCACGCTGTACCCGCTTCTTACCCGCATGAAAAACGCGGGGTGGTTGGACTACCGCTGGGAAGAGTCCAAGTCGGGTCCGCCCCGCAAGTACTACCAGTTAACCGAAACCGGGCGCATTCTACTCGAGGCCCTGAATTCGGAATGGACCGCATTTGTTGACGCCGTAAACTCTCTGAAGAACTCATGAAAAAGACCATTGACATCAATTTGGGCGGGCTGCTCTTTCACCTTGACGAAGACGCCTATGCTCAGCTTTCGAACTACCTCGAGGCCTTGCGCCGCCACCTTGCCGCTACCGAAGGGCGCGAAGAGGTGCTGTCAGACATCGAAGCGCGGATTGCCGAAATCTTCACGCAGCGCATGGCTGGCACCCGGCAGGTGGTAAGCACCGACGACGTTCAGGCCGCAATGAATACCTTGGGCCAGCCCAAGGATTTTGCCGGAGAGCCCGCCGAAGAGCCCGCCGCGGCAAGCGCGACGGAGGCGCCGCGCCGACGCCTGTACCGCGACCCCGAGGAGCAAATGATCGGGGGCGTTTGTTCCGGATTTGCGAGCTACTTCGACGTCGACGTGGTGATTGTGCGCATTCTGTTTGTGGTCTTCGGCCTCTTCACGGGCTTTGGGGTGGTGCTTTACTTTATCCTCTGGGCGGTTACACCTAAAGCGGTTACGCCCGCAGAGCGGTTGGCCATGCAAGGCAAGCCGGCGACGTTTGAGAACATCCGCCAAACGGTAGAAGAGGAGTTTAAAAACGTAGAGGCTCGCCTGAAGGACAAGGAAAACCACCGCAAAATGCGCCGCGCCGCGCGCAGCATTGGCGACTTGATTTCCAGTATTTTAACGGGATTCGCGCGCTTCTTGGGCGGACTTTTCTTAATGCTGGCCTTCTTTGTAGGCTCGGCCATCTTGGTCGCGGTTTTTGGTACCGGAATCACCATTGACGGTTCAAGCATTTCGGTGACGGAGCTTATGGGCGTCTTCTTGCCCGCGGGATTTGGGCCGATCTACTTCTGGACGGCAACGGTTTTGGTGCTGATGGGTCCGCTCGTGGCGATGGTGCTGCTCGCGCTCCGCTTGCTGTTCCGCCAGCATGGCGCCGTTCATCGAGGCGTAATGGGTGCCGCCCTTATGCTGTCGATTGTGGGCATCGCCTTGATGGGCGTGCTCGGAACCCGAATGGCCTCAGAGTTCCGCGAGGAAGCCACCGTGGTCCATGTCGAAACGCTTCCGCAAGGGGTAACGGAGTGGAAGCTGGGCATGGTATCTAGCCCGATTGAGGGAGGGGCCGAGCTGCGGTTTAACGACGAGGACACCGACGAAACTTCATGGATTTTGACCGACGAAGGCGTGTTTTTTGACGGAGTGAAGCTCGACGTGCGCCCCACCTTTCGGGAGCAAGCCAGCCTGGAGTGGACGGCCGAGGCCCAGGGCGGATCGCGCCGCGCCGCTCGGGAGCGGGCAGATGCGGTTCGCTTCCAGGTTCGAACCGACAGCACGGGCGTGATTCGGGCCGACGACCTGCTGGTTTACCCGCGAAGCGACCGGTTCCGCGACCAAAACGTGCGGCTGGTGCTGTACTTGCCCGTCGGCCACCGCGTGTACTTGGACCCGACCACGGTTCCCTACCTCGACGACGTGGCCAACACCGAAGACATTTGGGACGGCGAAATGGGCGGAAAGATCTGGCTCATGACCGAGCAGGGACTGGCCGAATTCAAGTAAGTTCCTCCCGCCTCCGCGCCCGGGGCCTCACCGCGAGGTTCCCGGGCGCTTGCGTTTTTAAGGAAGTGCCACGGCCGCCGCGTTAGACCCCATGCGGACCATAGCGTATCCGCGCACCGCCACGGCTTGGGCCGACAGCGATTCGGGAGCTAAAACCACCTCCGCAGGTTTATCATAGTTCCAGTAATACAGCGAGTTACCTCGTGTAAATATCCAGGGTTCGCCCGTCCAACGTTCGAGCCAAGTGGGCGGTACAGCGCCTTGGGACGCGAGGCTTCCGTCGGAATGCCGCAGTTCGATCCACCAACCTCGGCTGCTGAAAATGACCCAAGTGGAGCGGTCCGCAGCTAAGCGGTGCACCCCCACGTCGAGCCCTGAAGGCAGGGACCGGGCCCAGGTTCGCGTTCCGCGCCCGAGGTCGACCGCCACCGCGCTGTCTTGGCTGGCAAAAAAGAGTTGCGCCCCAGAGACCGCTGCCGGATGCCCCGTGCCGTCGCCCCCGACTAAGGGCAGCGTGCGAAGCCGTCCGCGGTCGGTCCACCAAAGTTGGCAGTCGGGGCCCCGACGAAGTACGGCGAACCATCCGCGCTTCCAAGACTGGGGCGCGTCAAACAAGCCTTGGGCGTCGGGTGCGGTGGCGACCGCAGTCCACCCGTGCGCATCGCCCCAAAGGACTTGGTTGGCTTCAGGTCCCGTGGCGCTTGAATCGCGCCGCCAACTCAGCAGCAGTTCGCCGGTAGCCGACAGGCTTCCGCTGCAAAAGCTCGCGCCACCTATCGGGTACGGACGATTTTCAACGCTGCCGTCGGGCCGCAATATGGCTACCGACTGCGCTCCGAACAGGGCAACGCCATACGGACTGGAGGAAAAACGCTCTTGCTCCCAGCTGCGGTCGCGAAACCCGGGGGGCCACGCCCAAGCTTGAAGGACGGTTCCGGTGGCTGCGTCGAGGGCGACCAACGAATCCCGGAATCCGTAGACGGCGCCCGTGGGAACGCCATCGGCCCCCCACCACATCAGGGGGCCGGCGTCGGAGGTTTCGAGGTCGCGAACCCAAAGGAGTCCCGGAGCAACCGGTGGAGGCACCTCGGGCGGCACGCAAGCTAAAACGCTTGCTATTGCCGCCCCGCGGACCAAGCTCAGTCCTCCGCTCATCGAACGGGGGTGGCGAAGTAAGCCCCGCCCGGAATTTGGCCGTTCATCAGTCGGTTCAGCACCGATTTGGTGACCGACGAATTGCGCATTTGCTGGTGGTTTGTGCCCGGCATGAGGAGCGAGGCCACGGCGCCGTTGAGCACGCCCGCGGACTCGGCGAGCACCACCCCGTCGCTCGGCTTTTCAACCACGACCTGCTCGTAGCGCGGGAGCACGGTGCAGCCTTGGTCGGTCGCGCATTCGTTCGCCGATGCGACAGGCGTCCAACTCGGGTCGTTGACGTCGTCTCGGCAGCGGCACCAGTAACCGTCGGCCTGAAGTTGGATGCTGCGAGCTCCGATCAGCTGCTTGTAGCTATCGTTGGCGTCGAGGTACCAGCGGGCCGCGTTGCCGGCGGCGGCGGCTTCGCGCTCGGCTTGGATGGCTTGCCACTCGGCCAGTAACGACCCCAGGGCCGTCGGCGATAGGGCCCAAGCTGCCACGCGCCAAGTAAACGCTCGCTGGAGGGCATCGCTTCGCTGGCTGCTGTGGCGATCGTACTGCTGGGTGGCAAAGGTCACGAGGTCGCCGTCGCTGTCCATCGAAAAGGGATCGGTCGCCAAGGCGAGACCGACCGAGTCGGTGGCGAGCATGGACGTCGCCGTGCGCCAAAACACCGGTTCGTCTTCGACGCCGTACGCCAGTACCACCGGCACGGAGGGAACCCGTTTGCCCAAGCGCATCGCCAGCGGGGCCGTCGGAAAAAGATCCACCATTCCCGGACTGTTGAACTTTTTGAGCGCAAAAGGCACGAAGCTGCTCCCCAGTCCGCAGCTTTGGTCAACGGCGTCGCGCAGCAGCGGGTCCAGACCCGGAATCCAGCGCATTGCCGGAAACTGTGCCGCCCAAAGCCGCGGGTTGCTGAGTACCTGGCAGGCGTGTTCGACAAAGGGTACCGCTAAGTTGTCGCCGGCGGGGTGCAGCGACTTGGCTAGGTAGGCGCCGTTGACGGCTGAACCAAAGGCCACGATTCCGCCAAACTGCCGGGTGAAAATAAAGCGGTGGGCATAGAGGCTGTCGAGCAGCAGCGACAGCACACCCCCGTAGGAATGCGCCACGATGTAGTTATCGAGTACATGGATGTTTTGCGCCGCTGAAGCCGCGGCCCCTGTGGAACCTAGGTAGGCGTTGATGTCCATGGCGGAAGCCACCGGACTTCCGTTTTGCAGGTAGCTGTGCGGATTCAAATACACGACCTGCCGAGCCGGATAGCCAGGGGCCCCCTGAAAGGCCGTGCGGGCGGCCAAGAGGTTCCAGCTGTCGGAGGTTCCGCCCAGCCCGTGCAAAAAATGGATGATGCGGTGCCCCGTTGTTCCGGTTTTACCGGCCCAGGAGAGGTTTGCGGGCGGAATCGCCACCGGCTCGTGCTGCACCGGTCCCGCCAGCGCCGGTAGCGATGCGGGGTCGCTGCAGGGCTGCCCGGAGGCCGAAAAAGTGAGTGCGATGCTCAGCGTGAAAATGAGCCCTACGACCAGGGCTATTGGGGCGGCGTTGTCGGCGCGTCGGCTAGATGAAGGCATAAAAATGTGGTTTAGTGTTGAATAAAACTGCTGCTGTAGGTTTGGCTACCTAATTGAATTTGAATATGGTATTTGCCCGGAGTCAAACTTGCCGGCGCCCATTCGAGCGGAAGAGGGCCCTGCGGCGGTTGCTCAGCACACAGGCGGCCGTAGGCATCGACGCAGCGAATAGCGCTCGGCCAAATGCCCGTTGATCCAGCGATGCTCAGCTCGAGCACGTGGCGTCCGCGCGGATTGGGTTTGATCACCAGGGATGGCGCGGCGATGGGCCCGCCTTCGACGTATCCGGCGAGCGGACTTCGCAGCGTGAACGACCAGTCTTGGACGCAAAGTCCATTCATGGTTTGGCGTGCAAAACTGCGCTCCTCAGCGCGCACCGACCACTGGGTTCCGCAGGGCCCCCAGGTGAAGGCGATGCTGCTGTCCCCTTTGGCATAAACTTGCTGCGGGGCGCGGGTGCTCCAGGTGAGGGTCCACCCGCTCTGGAGCTCGATGGGTTGGTTGAGCGGAGCTCCTTGGGGCGGAATCTGGGGCCGTAGAGGAGGCGCGCCCAGCTGTTCCGACGGGGCGGGCGCCGCGCCCATCCACAGTTCCCGTTCGGAGCTAAGGGGCTGCGCTACCGTGACTTCGCGGCCTTCGTCGTCGGTCCACCACTGCCGGGCTTGGCGCGTTTCGCGGAGCTTGAGGGCTTCAAGGTCCCAAGGGAGCAGATAGGTTGTATCGGCCAGGTCGCTCAGGCGGCTGCCGCGAAGGGTGGTTTCGGTCGCCGTCCAAAAACTGGATTGGGCCGCGGCCGAATGGGAGAGTAAGGTGGCCGTAATCGGCCCAACGAAAAAGAGAATAGCGTGCTTCATGGGCCAAAACTCCGCGCTTCGCTCGAGGCCTAAGTGCGTGCAAACGAAAGCCGACGGCTAGCGTGCGGTTTTCCGCAACCAGCAACCAGCAACCAGCAACCGGCGACTAGCAACCAGCAACCAGCGTATTCGAACCAACCTCCGCTTCGGGGGTTAAATCAGAGGTTCCGCTTTTATACCCGACCTTTGCTGCATGATTGATTTCGCCGCGCTCCGCAAGGAATTTCCCATTCTCGACCAAGAGGTGCACGGCAAACCACTCGTGTACCTCGACAACGCCGCGACGACCCAAAAACCGCGGGCGGTGATTCGAGCCATCGTGGACTACTACGAGCAGATTAACAGCAACGTGCACCGCGGAGTGCACACGCTCAGCCAGCGGGCAACCGACGCATTTGAGGCCACGCGCGGCAAGCTTCAGCGCCTGGTCAACGCGGCCCACGAGCACGAGATCATCTACACAACGGGTACGACCGGGTCCATCAATTTGGTGGCGCACGGGTTCCGCGGGTTACTGACGCCGGGCGACGAAATCGTGGTGAGCCAGCTCGAGCACCACAGCAACTTGGTGCCGTGGCAAATGCTTGCTCAGCATACGGGGGCGACGCTGCGCTACATTCCGATTTTACCCGACGGAAGCCTTGACCTTGACGAGGCCCGACAACTGATCGGCGCCAATACGAAGCTCCTGGCGTTCAATCACATATCAAACGCGTTGGGCACCGTGAATCCGGTAAAGCAGCTGACGCAATGGGCTCACGATGTCGGAGCCTGCGTGGTGGTCGACGGAGCCCAAGGCCTGCCGCACCGCCCTGTGGATGTGCAGGCGATGGGCGTGGATTTTTATGCAGGGTCCGCCCACAAAATGTATGGACCGACGGGAATCGGAATGCTGTACGGTCGCACCGAGTGGCTCGAAAAGCTGCCCCCCTACCAAGGCGGCGGCGAGATGATTTCGACGGTGACCATGGCGCAGAGCACCTACGCGGGTCTGCCGTTTAAGTTTGAGGCGGGCACCCCCAATATTGAAGCCGTGGTGGGCTGGGGCGCCGCGCTGGACTGGATGAGTGCCATTGGAATGGACGCTCTGATGGCCCACGAAGCCGATTTGATGGCGTACGGAACCGAGCGCCTCACCGCCATTGACGGGTTGGTGCTGTTTGGAACGGCACCCGAGAAGTCCGCCGTGCTCAGCTTTGGCGTGGCCGACGTACACCCGTACGACCTTGGCACGCTCCTCGACCAGCAGGGTATTGCCGTGCGCACCGGTCAGCACTGCGCCCAGCCGATTATGGACTACTACCGCATTCCCGGGACCGTGCGCGCCAGCTTTGCCGCCTATTCGACGCGCGAAGACGTGGATCGCCTTGCCCACGGACTCGAACGCGCTCTGCGCATGCTGAAGTAAGCCAACGTCGTTCCGAAACCTGAACATGAATAGCCTCGAAACCCTCAAAGCCCGCGAAGCCGAAGTCGTCGAAGAGTTTGAATTCTTTGACGAGTGGATGGACCGCTACGAGCACCTTATTGCCCAGGGCAAGTCGCTCGCGGCGGCCGATGCGGCGATTAAGACCGACGACAACCTAATTCGCGGCTGCCAATCGAAGGTTTGGATTACGGCCGAAAAGCGCGACGGCCTGGTGTACTTTGCCGCGGATTCCGACGCGATTATTACTCGCGGACTGGTGGCGCTGCTGCTGCGCGTGTGCAACGGGCTCGAGCCCGAGGTGCTCGCCAAGGCCGACTTCGAATTTTTGTCGGCCATTGGACTGACGGAGCACCTGAGCCCCACGCGCGCCAACGGATTGCAGAGCATGATGAAACAAATTCGCCTGTACGGCGTTGCCTTTCAAGCGATAAATTGACACAATGCTGAGCGACGCTGAAATGCAATCCATGGGGGAACAGGCCGTTGACGTGCTGCGCACGATCTACGACCCCGAGATTCCCGTCGATATTTATGAGCTCGGACTGATCTACGACGTGCAGGTCAGTCCGAGCTCATAAATATCGACGGGAATCT
>Ga0222713_10007527_pt1 | contig 10191 bp, 4 predicted proteins | sample C33_649DmetaG_FD_165061 | JGI IMG/M metagenome (GOLD analysis project Ga0222713, IMG submission 165061) | Estuarine water microbial communities from San Francisco Bay, California, United States - C33_649D | ecosystem: Environmental > Aquatic > Marine > Unclassified | place: USA: California... | reverse complement strand
GAGTTGCCATTGTTCCTGCAAGGCATGCATCGAGAATTAGGGATGGAGACTTCTAATTAGACATCATTCAAAGCAGACTTCTACTGTTGCAAGCTTCCAATCATCACCAACCCAAATCTAACCTAGAAAGAGAAACCGTTTGCCAACTTCAAGTTTCTCAAAACCGATGAACACCAAAAAAATCAGTACTTCTGGACTACCGAGGAGATGAACGTCAACCCCGATTGACCTAAAAATAAAACTAAGCGATTGGCATTTCGAAGGTTTTTTCCCATCCTCCGTTAAGTTTCACAACATCATCTATCTGCCCCTGAATGTTCAGAGTCTCATTAAGAGTCCATAAAACTTGTAGGAAGTTCATGCAGTCCGCGCTTGACAACTTTCGACCCTTCCTGTCCTTGAGCCACTTTTCACAAATTTTGTAACCACCGATTTCAATATTCCAAATTTTTGATGTGACGCCAGAAAATCCAAAAGACTCCGTACGATTCAGCCAAATCGTCTCATCCCTGTACAAAGGTCGCTCAATTACACCCCCAAATGAGCCAAGGAGTTTGATCGAAGGAACACTGATTGGCTCTGAATCACCAGTGTGGATTGCTGCCAGTCTCTCACCAAACTCTGAGATTTTTCGAAAACTCAATAAATCAACTGAACCAAACACGTGGGGGTAATCCCGCTGAAGTTCATCCTTGAACATGGAGCGGTACTCTGTTGAATACATCTGCGCATAAATAAAATAAAAAAGGTTAAGCAGATTTCCATCATTTATTGGCAATTCCTTTGGCAAGATGCGACGGGCTTGGTGAATCACAAAATTTAACTCACCATCACCAAACAATGATTTGCTCCCATCATCACCAAAATTGCTGAGCGGAATCTGAAATGTTGTACCTCGTGTACTGTAGAAAGACCTTTGATTAGCAAGATTTCGAGTCACAAATACGTGGGAAAAATTCTTTCCGGCTACCTGCCTAACAACTATTAGGTTTAAATTTTTGCCCGATATGACTTGTTTAGAAACTTCATCACTGTGAACTTTGACAATGTCTTTTCGATAGAAAACTACTCTATTATCGAATGGCGTAAACATCAGTGACACGAATCTCTTTTCAAAGGAATCATCGTTCTTGATGACCTTCCTTTTGGCAAGCAGCTTCTCTCCATACCCAGACTTGCAATCAAAATTCTTTATGATGTCATTTATTGGTGTTGACAAATCAACAAATTTCAACAACTTATTCTTCAATTCTTTTTTAGAAAAATCGATCAATATGTCGTCTTTCCCAGTTTGAATTCCGGATCCTCGGTACTTAAATAGTGACTCGACCGATATACCTACGTTAAAAATATCTTCAGCAGATCGATTAGTAGTTAAAAAAATATATTTTGGTCCACGAGGCTGAACACCATCAACAGCGATCTCGCGTGCTTTATATACTTTAAGTAACCTGTATTTACTTTCACGTGATCCGAAAATGTCATACCTGCGCATCACTTTCAATTCATGCGACGAATTAGATGACCCAACAAAAATTGCAACCGCTGTTCGGATATCAAAAACATTTTTATCACGTTCTTCGGATTTATGAGATTGATCTTGCAATGCTGCACCGTGCAGGTCAATTAATTCAATTTGATCAAATACCCCATAGAGATCACATCTCATACCACGAAGATTTATATTGTCTTGATAACTACTATTTGAGATGTAACCAAGAACACCTGCCCCCGATTTACTAAGTAAATTCCTCGCCAATGCAAAGAATTTCACATAATCATCTTGAATGGTGCGTTCAAACACTATTGCGCTTTTTTCTTGAATCAATTCACCGTCTACGTATCGGAATGGTTCGACTATCGAACGTGCCTGTTCAGAAAGGTTGCCTGACATTATTGAATAGGGAGGATTTCCAATTATGACGGTAAAAAAGGAGTTTCCTTTAAGGTCATTGACTGCAATCGCCTCATGAGCTAACGCTGGCAAGATTCCTGATAAACGGCTCGTTAAATCCTGAGCTGGATCTAGCGCGTTAGTCAGATAAACGTTCAGCCGCTCCCCACCATCAAATTCGTAGCCGGTTTCAAACAATTTTAAACCAATTTTGAGATGAGCTATTGAATATGGTGCCATCAGTAACTCAAATCCGTTAATTCTCTTTATTAAAAATTCGCGTACATAGTCATTCCAGATCTTCACCATTTCCGATTCAGACTTACCCTCAAGGCGCCACTTTGATCTCAACTTCAAATAGATGTGTTCAATCACTTCAACGAGGAACGTTCCTGTACCAACGGCCGGGTCAAGTATGTTGACAAAACTGCTTTGCGGTTCCACTCCGGCTGGGATTGAAATCTGAGGATTTCTTGATACAACATCAGCCCATGTGGACTTATCCGCTAGACCATCTTCAAGACCAAAATTTCTGATCAATTGATCATCAACCGACCGAACTATAAATCCGACTATTGAACGAGGCGTGTAATAGACACCGCGCTCAATTCTTGCACGACTGTCATATTCCTTCAGAAACAATTCATAAAAGTGGATTACAGGGTCTTCTTCGGCACGAAGATCACCAAAGTGAATGACGACAGATTCCAGGTTTGCTTCGGAAAGAAGATCTGCTATTTCATGAATACCAAGTTCATCAAAATCAAGACTTACATTATTGCTTCTGCTTCCAGCGACAAGAAAGATATCAAGCAACTCTCGAAGGAATGGGCTTGTTCGAATACCGTTAACTAACCCATCTACGGATTTAGCTGAACCTTTTGAAAGACGTGCTGACAACAATCCATAGGAGATCGTTTGCGCATACATATCTGCAAACTCATAATTAGTTAACGAACCCAGAAGAGTTGCCTCAAAATCGTTCTTAATTTTAGTTACTGGACCATTTTCTGACTCTGCCTCCAAAGTTGAAACAATCCGATCTCGAATTCTTTTTGCGAGTTGAGCTAGGGCAATTGACAACTGCTTGGAGGTTCGGATGACTTCACCATGTCGCAAAACAAAAGCCGATTTCCATCGCTCACGCCATTGATCTATTGGCTCATTCGAGCTTTGCCACGCAAGCGTATACTTTAGATTTCTGACAACGTCTCTTAAATGCAAATTAGCGTCTGAGTCATCCCAAGCGAGCACACGAAGCACTGGCTTCTCCTGCGGATTTTCATTTTGGGAAAAATGAGCAAAACTAATTTGTCTGGACTCCGACGGTCCGAAGTTTGAGATAAAGAGTAGGTCGTCGGCCGACCAATTTACCTGCTCCCCATTCAAGGATCTCCTACGAAGTGCGACATGCGCCAGAATGCGACGAAGAACTCCAACATCCATTGATTTGTTTTCAAATTCAATAAAGAAAATTCCCCATGGTTGAGTTACCGAGAGAGATCGGAGACGCTTAATTCCCCTAATCTTTGCTGCGAGTTTGGGTTTGATGCCCAATTCTTCTGGCCGATAATCAAACATTAGATCTTCGATTTCAAGATTGCCGAACGGCCAATCCATTTCTTGTTCAAGAAAGCGCTTAAGTTGCGGAAAAGTTTTAACTTTTCGCAACTTGTCTAAATCAAACTGTTCGTTCATCTATTTATCTACTTCCATCCAACAAAGCAGGCTGGGTTTTGGAGAATCTATGGGCACATCTAACTTCTTCTCGTAAGAATTCTTAATAAACTCCCTAACAGCAGCCCTTACACCAACCAACTCCGACTGATTTCGCACTGTCATTCTTTGGGTGTCGATGCCAGAGCGTATGTACTCCGCAATGTCCGTAGGATCTTCTAAAACAACTTTGTCATCATCACCAATAAAATACCATTTTGTAATTCCAGATTCGAGTGTGAACTGATTCTTTTCAACATCAAGCGCCGGAAGGCGATAGCAAAGAAATACGCCAGACTTGTTATCGATTGATGCGACCTTCCCGCTAAAGATACCATTAGGCGTTAGAACTAACCTCTCAAGTAAGCCTGGAAAGTCAATCAAGAGTTTCTGATACTCCAATTGCAGAATTTCGCGTTCCGATGCCTGACCTTCATAGCCAGCATTAAATTCCTGAATCGGATCGAGTTTCTCATCGCCGTGCAAGAGTTTTCCACCTTCAATGCCAAGAAGTTTTGAAATCGTTAAAATTTTGCCACTTACCTTGCCGTAGAGACGTATTAGAATTTCTAATTCATCTGGTGGTAGAAAGTTCCAATACTTAATCTTCACAGGTTGGCGATCGGCGCCTCGTTCAGGATGCAGTGAAGCAATTGTGGCTTCAACATCTGGATTTAAACGTCGATCAACTCGGCCAATCCGCTGCATAAGTCGAACAGGGTTCCAATGGATGTCATAATTAATCAATAAACTTGCGTCTTGAAGGTTGAGACCCTCAGAAAGTATGTCCGTGGAAATGAGGACTTGAATTTCGTTTTCCCCTTCAGCTTTCAACGCGCTAACAGAGCTCTCGTTGTAATACGGTGAGAATCTCTTAATGACTGTCTGACGATTTGCGACTGACGAGCCATCAATCTGCTCAAGACCCTCAATACCCGCAGATGCAAGTTCACGCTTGAGATATCTCGCCGTGTGGGCGAACTCGGTGAATACTAGTATTTTCCTGCCAAGCACATCTTTGGATTTCAACAGACGAATCAACTTCTTTAGTTTGTCATCATTCGTCGCGCCAACTTTTCTGGCTTCTGCAAGAAATTGTGCTAGCTGATCCAGGTCTGTAAAGGTTTCAGCAAGCATGTCGTCAATGCGATAGTCATCTCGGGATAACTCCTCCGCTTTTAACAAGATTTCTTCCGGGATTAGATCTTCGTCGTTATCGGGGTCATCTTCCCAGAGTTGAAATTGTCTATTAGCTTCATAATTCAATAAGTCCTTGTGTTTTGCCACCCATAGATCAAACTTCTTGCGATCCCTATTCGTAGTGCAGTTTTTATCAGCGAAGGCAAGCAACTTGATTAAGAGCTGATGGCATGAACCTTCAAACGCATAAATAGAGCTTTCAAAACGCTTCAAGAAGAGAGTTCTAATTAAGCGAACAATTTGCTTCTGTCGACCAAATTCAAATGCATCAATAACTTGATTCGGGCCTTTGTAATAATTGAGGGGAGAGTACGCCGCCAACGTAAACAGTGGATTAGCCTTCTCGAACGCTGCCTCAATTTGAGCAAGTAGTGCTCCATAGGTTTTCTTTAACGAATACTCCGCAACTTGGGGCGCCTTTCGCTCCGGGAATGAAGTAGCTGCACCGTGCTCTAACTGTTGGTTTTGTCGAGCATAAGAACGACTCCGTTGGACAATTAGACCTCGTCTAATTGGATCTGCGGCAAGTACAGCGTCTAGTTCCTTGATGTGATCTTCAAGATTTTCACTTTCTTCAAGTTGTATGACCTTGTTTAAGGCACGCGCTATTGAGGCAAAATGTGACTCCAAATTATGGATCCCCAAAGTCCGACCAAAAAAGTCACTCTTCCTGCGTGAGAAAAGCTCAATCAAATTTCTGAGGTCAATCACAGAATTATTAATTGGTGTTGCTGTCAGGAGATACACCGCCTTCGGATCTTTATCCCCCTCAGAATCATGGATGAGATCAAACAAGCGGTAATAACGAGAACGACTGTCCTTCCCGTCGCCCTCCCCATTTTCTTTAGGCGCGGTCCCACGATTTCTGAAGTGATGCGCTTCGTCAACGATTACAACATCTGCGAGTTCTGTGATCCTTTTGAATCTGTCTGGATAATCGCCGTCACGTGTGAGGTCTGTATGGCTGAAGACTGTCAAGTTAGAGAAGTCTGCGTTCCCCCCAACTCCACCAATATGTGGCAAATACCTTTTCAAGGTTGGTATCCACATACCTTCCTTGGTCCCCTTTGGAGCAAACAGAACCACTCGCTTGCCTTCGTGAAGCACAAGTCGCTCAATGAGCATTAATGCGACAAAAGTTTTACCCAAACCAACGCCATCGCACAGCAAGGCGCCACCATGCTGTCTTGCGATTTCAATCAGCGACCAGTACGCCTCTTTCTGATATCGATCAAGTATCGGAAACATTCTTGAACGGTTTTCTTCAAATTCACGATCGTCTGGAGCCTGATCAGCAAATAGTGCATGTAAAGCTTTGGTGTACACCTCAAAAGGAGTGAAGTCTTTAACATGACGGTCAAGAACCTTAAGAACCGCCTCATTTATGTCGTCGGCATCATTCCAGTGCTTTTCATACCAACGTTGCAGCTGCGCAACTTCGCTACTGCTTTCAAGCAGGATGTTCAATTCAACGTTTTGACTAAGACCTGCTTTGGTGAAATTAGAGGAACCCACAAGCGCGCGAGAACCTACAATTGAAGACTTACCATGTGTGATGTAGGTCTTTGCGTGAAACTTGTCCTTACTATAAATCTTGCATTGAATCTGATTTTGGCGAATTGCTTCCACCACTGCAGGAACACCATTCAAGAACGGATTCGGTTCTCGCACAGCTTCAAGATCTTTGTCCAACGCGTCTGTAATCCGATGTCTGATCGCATCTCTCAATGCCCTTCCTGTGCGGGGTGTGACCTCATCCCCCATGAGAATTCTCAGACCTTCAAGTTTTTGCCACGCCCCATCTAGCGCCGTAAGCGCTCCAACATCGAAGTAGCCGGTAGCAATATCAAACGAGGATGCAATTTGACACCATTCGCGAAGGTAGTCAATCCCATTCTGCGCACCGTCAGAATTGTCAACTATAAATAAAGGATCTTTGGAATCACTCATTGTTATCGCTCAAGTTCTTGAAAGATGTGTTTTTGAAATTTGTCATTACTTAACTTCCTTTAACATTTAGGCGGTTAGAAATTTATTAAATTTATGCATCACCATGAGAATTTATTCTTGTCCTGGCTTTTAAGTCCTGCTTCAAACTTCTTTTGTGTTGTATCAAGTTGACTTTTGATCGCCACAAAAATTTTCTCGACCTCGTCGGCCGAATATTTGTAGTTTGATGTGTTACTTAAATTACCCAGCACCCTTAGTGAAGTCAGCACTTTATCGACACGTTTGGGGCCCAGCTTCCGAAAATTTTCTCTCTGCTTTTCGTATCTAATTTTTTTTGACTTTTCTTTATCCATTTAAATAAACCGTATCTTTCATTAAATATGATCTTTGGGTCAAACCTCGCACTCTCATTGTGCAACTACTTTATTCTTAAGCGGCAAAAATCTTGCTATCAAAAACACAATGATTGGAATATGTATTGCCGACGCATCAAATTTGAACTTGACGCACAAGTCGCCCTTCATTCGAGATTCATCTGAAATTACATCCTGTCGAGTACCCACACCCACTGCTCCAAATCGTTTCAAAAGTTCGAAAACATCTGCCCCGGCTGCACCTGCACGAAGTTGGCTCTCGTTGACTTTCTTGTTTGTGGCCTCCCAGCGACTACCTATCGGCTGATGGTCAGCGTCAAGATCTTTAAGCTGCAACTGTCGAATTTGGCAATAACTGAGGTCGCCAACATTTGCGCTCTTACCTTGCTCCACTAAGTTGCTTTCAAACTTGCCCTGCTTGTTAAGTGCGTTTACAACTAGTCGCCGACGGTCGGCAAGCATTTGCAAGTGTTCAGGAAGTCCGTATTCGAGGTCACCCTGAACCCAGGTCTCGAAGTAATCAAACTCTTTTCCCTTCTCGTCAACTGGCTTGGCGGTCACAGTATGCGCTTCAAGAACGCCACCGTCTTTAGTGCGAACAAGGTAAACGTGCGCGCTACCCCGTAGATAAGGGCGATTCGAGCCGGTTGTTCCTGGTCCAACTTCTCTTGTACCTAAATATGTAAGTTTGACACCGTCAACATTCACTAATTCTTGTCCAGCAGCTGAAACAAGGTCTTTCTTCCGCTTGATTTGTTCAGCGGTCTCATACCATTCACGTTTAGCGCAGACTGCGAGTGCTTGGTCAAACTTGCCGGCAGCTACAAGCTCTTCGACTTCACGAATCACGCCCAGCACATCTGCAACTTGCGGCGATTTGAATTCTTTCAAGTCGAGGCTCACTAGCGCATCGATGAATCTCTTTGCACTTCGAAATCGATTTTCCGGCTTGACTTCTATCGCTTTTTCAATGATTGAAGCCAATGCTGGCTTTTGTTTTCGGATAGTTGCGAGCCGACTTTCAATATCGTCTTCCGAACTTGATTGGGGATTGAACGAGCCAGTCAACATCGCTAGCAGGAGCAGACCAACCGCGTACAAATCAGCAGTTGGATTTGACTGAGCTCGATCATCATTTGGTGGCCAATACGCGGAGAGTCGAACCGGAATTACTCGACCAATTTCCGCTGATCGGGCAAAATCAACAAGAACTGGACCACGACCTTCCACCCAGATCACATTGTTCGGCTCAATGTGATTATGCGCAACACCTTTCGAACGAATCTCCGCGATCATCTGCAACTGATCATTGGTTCGCTCATCGTCTTTTAAACCAACTAGCTCGTCAAGTTTTTCAACATCAGGATGAATCTTGTTCAAAACTTCAAGAAGTTGTAATGCCGCTTTTACCGCGTCCGCCTGATTTTCTAAAAGTTTGGCGTCCAGAATTGACGCCATTGAAACGCCATTCAGCCATTGAGTTTCTACAAAGTGGCCCTCTTCGACCTGTCCAGATTGCAACCACTGAACCGCGCCCAAACAACTTCTGAGTTCGTCTCGCTTTAAAATTTCTGACTCACGACGAACCCAATTGTCACCCGGTCGGTCTTTTTCGACCCGAATTACCGATTTCTTTTTCGTCTCTTTGTTGATGCCTGTATACGTTTTGCCATACGTATGTGTTGCGATAACTGTCAAGTCTTCAAACAAATCTCCAAGTTTCGTTTCTTGCACCTGTGACTGAACACCAACTTGACATGCGGCCGCGAGCCAACCCGCGCTCGCCCACTCAGCTCGAACCTCAGATTTCAATGATTCGTTAAAACGTTTCACTACCTCCGAGATAGTCGCGCCCGTCGAAAGTGCAACTATCGCGTTCGCAACTTCTGCAAGCTTTTCGAGATCCTTGCGGTGATCACCCGAGCGCACAGGGATTGGGTTTTGCAGGACTATCGCGCCGCGGCCAGTTGGCCTAACTACGAATGAATTGGCTGACAAATCACCAAAAATAAAGCCAGCTTGATGTAAATCTGAATAAGCGCTGGCGAAACCTTCCAACACTTTTCGGGCATCAGCATCAGAGATTGGGGTTTTATCATCGGCATCTTTTTCAGCACTAAATCTCGTTAAGTATTGAGCCAACGGAGGCGAGTCAACACTTGGCCAAACAACCACGAATTCACCAGCTTCTGTCTCAAAGCACTCAAATGAAGAAATAATGTCGGCGCTTGGCCCAATTTGATTAGCGACAGTCACCCGTTGTTCCGCAGTCCTCCTGGCCTGTTGACCCATGTTTTCCCGACCCAAACTCGGAAGAATTACTTCAAGTAACCGAGTGCCACCATGTCGACGATGTTCGGCATTCCAATATTCGATTTGATTGTTGGTTGATGACAAATTGACTTTTTCTTTTGCAAAATACTCGCCAAAGCGGCGACGAACTTGACGTATTGATGACCCACCCATAACCGCATCAACGATTTGAGGTACCCGGTTTGCATGCAGCCCATGTCCTCTTGGGTGAATTAATCGAGAGGGTGGCATCATCTTTGGTGCCAAGGTTTCGGCGCCAACAAAAATCTTGTCTTTGTGACCTTCAAATATGTCAAGCTTTAATGGCGGCTTTGAAAATACAACGACATGTTCAACCCAAGTCTTTGGTTCGTCGCCAAGCTTTTGAGAAAGTCGTGATGCCAGTTTTTGGGCTTTTATGCGTGACGATTTCCACGGGTTAGCGCGGACATCTCCATCAACGATCATCGTTTGTTCGGTAATCTCCACGCTGCCAAAAATTGTCTTGACTTCAACGACGAAAACTCCATCTGGTCCGACGGCAATAATGTCGTACTCTTCTGCACCATCACGTTCGAAGCTGATCGTGATATTTGGAATCAATGTGAAGCTATTAGGTAATGCTTTTTCGAGATGTACAAGAACCACCTCTTCACCTTGATTGACAGGTCCGGGATTGCCAGGAAGACGTTTAACAATTGCCATCTCTTTTATACCCCCACTGTCTCAGTGTATTGAATGCCAAAAATAAGACCATTTGCCGCC